>Ga0160427_10000081_pt1 | contig 72667 bp, 34 predicted proteins | sample SolpanmetagenomL_FD_108194 | JGI IMG/M metagenome (GOLD analysis project Ga0160427, IMG submission 108194) | Solar panel surface microbial communities from Lawrence Berkeley National Laboratory, California, USA - L | ecosystem: Engineered > Built environment > Solar panel > Unclassified ...
AAAAAAAAGAATTAAAAAAAAGTCGTGAAAAAAAAAAATTTTAGTATAAAAAAAAAACCGCTTCAATTTATACAAAAAAAAAAAAAAAAAAAAAAACACATCCATGATGCAAATATATATATACAAAATATAAAAAAACGATTAATACAAAGCCTAGACATAATATTTTGCAAACCACTCAAAAAGCCTTAGGTATATATATAATAAGCCTGTTGCAATAAAAACATATACAAAATCATAAACTTTTATCAAATGCAAGTACTAACTATTTTGCTAGTAAGAATAGCTCATAAAAAGAGTTTTTGGTGACCAAGTATAATATAAAAGGTAAAACGTGTGCACTTGTAGAAATTTTTGCTTTTATAAAAAATGATTAAAAACTAAAAAAAATTATATAAAAGTTGAATTGTATTCCACTAACGTATGCTATTCAACGTTTTGATGAAACTTCAAATGTGATATGTAAAAGTGAGAAATTTTCTTAGAGATACATTTAAAACGTATTTTTGACAGTTATTTTATAATTATTTCATTAAATTAGTCCATTTTTTACATAATTTAATAGGCTTTTTAATAAAAAATCTCAAAATATAAAAAGTTATTTTAAATAATGTTTGCAAAATTTCTTTGCTCAAAGGTAATCTTTTTTAAATTAATTTAAAGTATAGAGCATTATGCGTAAAGATTGGTTTAGAATTTTTTATTTAATAATATACATTTTAGATTTTTTTCAGAAAACTCATCGTAAAAATTATTCCCATAAATGTAGCCTAACTAAACCTTTTAATTCAATATTAAACGAAAACCAAAGCGAACGTAGTATAGATTTGGCTTTTTTGAAAAAAAATAGTCTAAAAAAAACTTGGTAGCTTGTTTAAAAGGCTTTTCGAAAAAGCTTCTAAAATTTTTTTATAAGGATACTTTAAGGAAAATTTGAAATCTAAAGAATTTATTGAAAAGCATAAGAATGAGTTTTATATGAAAAATATTGTACGTTTATTATAAGTTAATTAAGATTATTAAAGTCTATCTATAAATTACATAAGAAAAGAATTTTTCATCAGCCATGAGAACGAAGTAAAATTATTCTTTATTTTTACTAATATTAAGAGAGAAACCTAGTAAATAAATAATGGTTTAATGAAATAATACTAGAATCTGTAATATTATATTTCATAAACGATACAAAATAAAATAATCATAGGAATATAACGAAATTCATAGCGAGTAAAAATAGGTTCATGATAATAAGAAATATAAGTATTTGAATGTCAGTACGGGCAAAAAATTGACGATAATAAGGAATCATCATAATCATCATCGTCATTTAATAATATCATTATCTTGTAACCAAACGCTATCAGTATTTGCTTGAAGATTCTGGAGAAAGATCGTAAGCTTCAACAAAGCCGTTAACATTTAAGAAAGCCTAATTGACTAAAGTGTTGTTATATAAAGACAAACCGGTAGGATTGAGGAATATAAGAAACATCGTTAATATATTCTTTTTTAATGCTATTTAAGACATGAACATCACCTTTTAAGGCAGCTTCTTGTTTATACCAAGAATAATTTACATCATTATTATCATCATCGCGAAAATTGATCAAAAACATCATTATCGTGATTAGTAAGCAATAATAAAGTATTTTGAAAGAAAATCTTTACCTAAATGTGCATAGCTTTTAGCTTTAAAGAAGCCCAAAAAACAATGAAAAGAAGTCATAATTAGGCAATCCGTTAGGCTTAAATTTATAAAGACGATCAAGTTAGTAAGAGAAAAGAGTCAAAATGTTAAATAAATGAAAGAAAACTGTATTTATTATGTATATAAGAATTAAAAAGCAATAAAATCATTAGATGAGTATTCAATAATTTGAAGAAATTAAAGCTATTAAAACGTTAGGTAACGTAATTGATCCCAAACAACAGTATTAGTAAAATGTGGATAAATCAAGATTAGTACTACTTAACCAACCATTCCAAAATCAGAATGATCGTATTCATCTGGATCTACATCAGGAAAGCTATGTTTAATATATGCCATAAGATGTTTTTCGGCTTATAATTTTGATATTGAAAATGTATATAAAACATCTGAAATAATCATAGTATACACATTTTTTCATAATGAAATAGATCAAAAACAAGAAAAAAGCTGTGTTGTTTTTAATGTCAGATATACGATCGACAAAATAAGAAAAAATGATTAACAATAAGTTCATACATCATCATTTATATAGTCTGTAGTCAACACTAGAAGAAAAATTTAATAAAACTTTTTCATAAATCTTTCTATTAGTTTCTAACATAAAAGCTTCATCAGAAAATAAATCAGAATTAATATAAAAAGATGAAATTAAACCGCGTTCTGTTTCAAAATATAACGTAGCCAGTTTTATATTACGATAAATTCATATTCATCATCCCAAATGTATTTCTTCATCTAATTTAATTGTTAACATATTCTGGTTCATGCAGCTTCATATCAAGATCTTCAGTTTCTTGACGACTTATACTTAATTTCAGTTTCTTCAACATAAAAGATTACTATTTTCGTAATTTTCTCCATAATCCATAAGGTCTTCTTCATCTTCCAAATCAATTTCAGTATCCCAATTCTTCTTGATAATCAGATAGATTCTTCCAAAAAAATAATATTCACACAGCACTTACTTCTTCTTCTTCAAACAGCCAATCAGAAAAATCTTCTAACATAAGCATCCGTAAATACTCCATATAATGGTTCTAATTTTTTTCTATTATGTTGACTACAATTTCTACAAAAGGTTCATGTAATGCTCTAAAAGGCCAATGAAATCCTGTAAGTGGATATTGATGAACCAATAATCACCTTCAACTTGTTCGAATCATCCCATTTAGCTTTATATTTAGCATATATTTTTGTTTAGGCATTAACCCTTCGAGATTGTCTGTATATGATTTTTCAAAATTGACTTCAATAAGCATAAATTAGTTCATCGACTCCTCGTTCTGCTAAATTATGTAATAACATCAACTTCACATTCAACTTCTAATAAATCTAATTCAATTTCATTATCATCTAAATATGCATCAAAATCGTTAAATAATGGCCATTGAAGTAATTCGTTAATATAAAATTTAGATAAAAATGTAACATTCAGCTAAATAACGTTCTAAAAACAAATATTGTAACAAGTGTATCTCCAATTTCATTCATCAGGAGTTTCGTATAACTTCTATTTCATAATCATCAAGTTCATCATCATCCCCATTCATCATCACTATTCAATAAAGTTGGCTCATCCAAGAGTAGTATCAAACATTAATAACAAAATTCTTGAAATAAATAATGCCTTTTTAACTCTATCAGCAACTTCTCCTATTTGTATAAGTATTTCGTGGATTAAAGATTTCTGGTTGATCATCATTCCATCCGATTACTAGTAATATGAATTATAAGGCAAAGTAGAACCATATTCAAAATATTGGTATAGAATTTTCAGCTAAATTCATAAAAACGTCATATTCTTCAAAAATCATATTGTGTATCTTCATTTTGTTCTGGAGAATAATAATAAAACCCAATTTAAGCCATAATTACCTCTTTGAATCCACAAAAAATAGAATTGTATGTTGTAATCTAAATACGGCTTCTGGTAATCTATTACCTTATCAGCTTATTATTGTTCATACTATTAAAATCATTTATAAAACATATTAACTAAACAATCGTTTTGATTACAGGATTCCAATATTTAAAATATTGATCACGTTTTCCTAATGCATATTTGTACATCAATTACAAGAACCATGATTTAGTATAGTATTACAATTCTACAGTATGACGCAAATCAAAGATATGATCTAAATATGTTTGAAAAGGAATTTCTAAATGATCTAATTACAAGATTGATATACAAAATTATAATTTGAATTAAATTTAACTCAAATTTCTATATAATATCAAGGTTCCTCTTCATAATCTAAATGCTAATATCATATCATATATCGTAGTTAAAGTATTTACGAAAGGAAAAGGCAATGTAACTTATTGTAGGTAGCCATCAAAAAAATCTACAACATCTGTGTGCCAAAACAGTTCTTGGAGCAGTGTATTTTAATAATGATTTATTCCGTATACGCTCTAGCCAATATTTTGATAAAATTTTCAAATCATATTTCAAAACACTTAACATCCAATGAAGGTTGTCGTTAATGGTTCAGGAATCAATAAAGCTGAAAAAATCATTATTATTAGATAATAACGTATTAATTCGTAAAAAGCTATATTTTATACATAGAATTTTCATCATGAGAATAAAGCAAAAGTATTTTCAGCAATTTTTTTGATTGTATATGTTTTCCAGTAATAAACTACCTTTATGGATTGCATAAATTACTTTTGAATTTATTAAGCAATAACGCCAGTAGAATTATTTTGATAACATAAATTCTTCACCTAAACTAGAAATGAACTAAAAACCCATTAAATCCATTTGTAGGAACTAATATAGGCTTTTTCCAGAAAGATAAAACGGAAGTGTTTTTATAGCAAATATTTGTAAGTCCAACCTAATATAGGTAAGTTATGATAAATTAGTCAATAAAAAAAGAACCTTCATAAAGTGTTTCTATATTTGATTCGTTCAAACTCTCTGCAATAATCTATTTAAGAAATTTGACGCCATAACTTCTTTCACCATAATATATCGCTAAATAACATTTGAAATTTAATCGAATTTCTTAACCAATAATTTTCCATAAAAGATTGCATTTCAGAAATCATGTTGTTCATCTAATTCATGTTATGAAATGATTAATAAGGAAGGCTAAGTATAATAAATCATTATTGGTGAAAAGCAAAGCATAATCAAGAATAATCCCAAACGTATGCTGGAGAATCACCTAATAGTGCACGTTCATATTGCACACCAGTCTATTAAATACTAATTTAAATTCTTCTTGATTTTTAGCCCATTTAATACGTGGTTATATGGTTTCTTTTGTAATACCTTGAAACGAAACCAGCTTTTTTCTTGATCTTACCCAACTTTTACCAACTTATGGTTATAATTATACATAAATACTATTAATGACATTAACATCTTCTAATTACTGATCGCCAATCATAAGAAAAGAATTTTTGCTAATAATAAATAACCGACCATAAAATATATCATCAAACTAAATTGACCAAAAAGGCCAAATATATTATTAATTCATTATATTACGTCTATGTAGATGTATAAACGAATGCTTATATAAACAATTCTCCTCTAACAAATAGCAATATATAATAATAATATGCGGTACGAAAAAGAATAATCATTGATAATCAATTTTTCTCTCGCTATATAACTAAGATAATATATATGCATTATATTTTACATAAAGCAAGTGTATAAGAAAAATATGCAATTTAATTTAATAATACGCGTAGTAAATTAAAGAAGAATATAAATTTGACTTGAGAATAAAACATTTTTACTAAAAAACCAAAGCAAAGCTTATTTTTTGAATTAATTATCATACTTATATATATTGAATAATATAATGTTTAACACTTCTAATAACATAATTTAAACAAAAATAACTGTATAAAAATATATATCATGCAAATATTTGTATAAAAAATTATTGGTGAAAAAAAATCTTATGAAATATTTTCTATATAATATTAAATAAACATTGCCAGTATAAATATTTGTAATAATAATGCCCTTGTTAGACGGTGATGAAACCCAATATAATCGTCAATCAATATCATCATCCCAATAAGTGTCAAAAACATCCGGTTCTTGGCTACCAGTTTCATTTTAATTTTTGAAAGCAAAAGTTAATTTATCAGGAATACTTGCATCATCTAAGGCAAAGGACCAATACTTCTAGTTAATTGACTAATACATAGAAGGTGTTACATAAAAACTAACAGGAAAATTTGAAATTTGTAAAATTTTGTTTAATAATCTCGGTGTTGAACCAGGAAAAGCATAGTTTTTAAATTTTTCTGCATATACCCTTACTTGAGCAAAATTAGGCAAAAATCTTTTATTTTTTATATAAAAATCATCTACAACACCTGCTTTTGGTGCAGGATCAAAAGAGACGTTTATTATGTACCAAAAGGCAAACAAAAATATCAATAAAAAGAAATGGTTTTTTTATAATCTACAAAAAAGAAATTCGTAATTCAAACTTAATAAATTAAGCAATTATACTACAAATTGTTAAATAAATATTTGTGTATAGAGCTCGTTTTAAAGAATAAATTTTTATAATTAAAAAGTGTAATTGTGCGTAGTCATAAGAACCGACGATCTTTATAACGAGTACTAATATTTAACCGGAATGAACCAAAAGTTTGCTTTTATGTATTTGATGTAATTGTTTACGCTTGGATTTCAAATTGAAGTCTAAGAATCTCTATAATAAATTTCACTATGACTTAGGTATAATTTGAAAAGTTACTATATGCAAAAACTTTTAAATGCTTAGAAAACGTTTTTTTGCAAAGAAAATAAAAATGATTTGTAATTTGCATGAAATGAAGAATGATAGTCAGATACATAAAAACATACTGGTATTAATTCTGGCTTTATTATATAAGTAAAAAATACGTTTGTTTGATGTTTACACATTCTTGTAAATACTTGTAAATTATCTAAATTACGAAGCATATTTGGATATATAAGAAAAGCTTATACAGATAAAGTATTATAAAATGACTTCAGACCTATTTTTATGATGTTTTAATTTTATAATAGAGAATTAAATTGATCGTAATAATAAATTCTTTTCTTTGTAACGCGGCTATACAAAGAACCTTTTTTCCAATTGAAAAATAATGATTTTAATGGAAATTCCTAATTGTTTAATATCTAACCACTAATGCTGGTTTAAATATCCATGGAATCATATTATATGAATTAACTTGCTGCATTTTCTTTTTCTATGATATTATGCAAATAATTTGAAAGAATAATGATCAAACATTTTTATCTAAATATTCTGGATTTAAATAAGGTAATTTAATATTCCTCTTAAATTAGGATACTACCAACCTTTGCGTATTTTTTTGGATAACTAATTGTATGTCTACGTAATAGTAATAAATCCACATATTTTAAGTATTTTTTTAACTTGTTCTTTAATTCTAATTTTTCTTCCTTTTGTAAGGGTCCAATTTTACCTTTTTTTTCCAATTTTAATTTTCTATACCATTTTCTCATGTTGAATTCTATTCTAAACAATTCTTTTGTAAAAAACAGTTTTACGTTTTTTTGCGACGCCATTCTGTTTTCTTAGGCATTTTCCCAAGAAAAAGAAACCCTTTTGAATTTTTATCTAAATGATTACAAACGAGCTAACCAAGGTTTGATAAATTTTAAATATTGTGTCAGAACCCTCATGCCATCACTTTCTACTTCTGGATATGCTACTGGATACTGATCGCCTGTGTTTCTAAATCTATCATGTCTTTCGTTATTTACAGAATAATTGCGTTTTTAAATTTAATCTTACTGGACCTATAGGAGTTACTTGATAATTTAATGGATAAGTTGAAATGTGTTTTTAAAGGTCTTTTCTTTCTTGTTGCAGTTTTATTTAAATAATTTAAATCATTCATTAATCTTATATGTTTATGCCAAATTACGTGTACTATTATTCTCCCAAGTAATTGCGTCATCTTCTTTCCTCCAATCACGTACAAATTTGTCCTGCTAAAGAATCTGACCAAAATCTATTTAAAAGCAATATGTATATGTATGTTTATATTGAAAAGTAAAAAAAGCTTCATAAAACTTGTTAATATAAGATCTTCCATAGAAAATCTCGATTCTGTTCTCTCCTTATATTCAGCTATAGTCATACCTTTACTTAAAAACATTATCCTTTTCCATTTTTGTAAGAATGTCCTCTTTGTACAGCTTTTTTCCACATTCTTTTTTCATACCATTTATTATCTTTCATACTGAATATCATTTTTTATAGATAATTTTTTAGTTTCTGGTAATGTTTTACCTATAAAATTTCGTATAAAAAACAGCTTTATCTTAGCTTGTAAATTATCTCCTTTTTCCGCACGTTCCTCCAAACTAAATTCTTTTAATTGATTTGTATTCTTCTTCCTTTTCTTTAGGCTTATTAAAATGTCTTTCTGCGAAATTCCAAATCGTTAAAGTGTTAATTTTTCAAGATCTGTTATGCTTTTATATTTTTTATAATGTTTCATATGCCTTTATTTGATCTACTGGTAAGTTCTTTTCTTACATTCTTTTTATATGATATTTTAGGCATAAATAAATTTAAACGTTCGAACAAATATTTTTTCATACTAATTGTTATTTTTTTTATCTTTAATGGTTTCTTACTATAATTCAACAAAATAAACAATATATACATTAGTTTTGTATCAAATTTTTTCTTTTTTGTTCTTGCCTGTTTGAAATAAAAATAAAATTAAAAAGAATTTATTGGTTGTTTATTATTATAAGTTTAATCAAAATCTGAAAAATCCTTTTTTTCCATGCTTTGTGCTGAAAATTGGGGTAATGGCTAAATCAGATTCAGTTAAGTTTAAATGGTTATTTTTTTGTCCAAAACATTCTTTTAAACATTCTTCCATTTAACAAAGTAACAAATATAGGTTCAACTAAAGTAGTTTCTTTAAAAAAAAATATAAACAATATGTTAAAAAAAATATATATTAAAACTATAAAAACTAAGATATATTTAAACGTTTTATTTTCTCTTTTCGTTTTTATAGTTTTTAATTGAAATTTATTTCTTAAAGTTTTTATTTCTTCTTCGGTTACCCAAATTTTATTTCTTTTTTTGTTATCATACATATAATAAAACCATCTATTTAAACCACGTAAAGACCAATGTGTCATTATTTCTATGTTTTTTTTTGTTATTTTGGGTGTTTCTTGTTCTTTTTCTAACATTTTTTTTACAGATATTTTCCATTTATTCATAGTTTTATCTGTTAATAAAAACACAAAACGACTAAAAATGAATAAGAAAGATATAAAATATGCAACAAATAAGAATTCATTAAGAATAAAATAGCGAATAGTGATAAATTTTAAAATAAAAGATAAAAAAGGTTCCATAAGAATAAAAAGTCTAAAAAAAACTAAAAACTGAATAGAATATAATAAAAGATAATTATAACAAGAATCATATTGATTTTTCGAGGCATCTTCAGGAAAATCTCCATCGAATTCTTCCCAATCAAAAGCTTCTTCATAAGAACTTTCAGGTAAATTAAAACAAAAAAACGTAGCCATTAAATTGCGCGTATACATAAACGCGTCGAATATTTTGTAATCCACTACAAATAATATTAATAATGAACTTAAATGAAAAAAAAGATTGAATTTAACTGCAAATAGTGAAAAAAATAACTTAAAAATGATTAAAATTAGACTTGCTATAGTAAGTGAATTATTGATTTTCTCTGTTGTTCTTTTTGTACAAAATTGTAAGATAAATTGCATTTTTCTAACAAAGTTTTTTAGGCCAAGTTTAAGGAAAGAAATGATAACAAATTTAAATTTAAGAAATAATCCTTCAAATGATTTTATTTGCTTATAATACACCTTTTTAAATAACGAAGGAACCATGTAATAATTTTTATTAAAGACGTACAATCCCCCTGTAGTCTTTCTTTTTCAAGAAGACCACCGAGAAATATAAAAAGAATATATAAAGACAAACTTCAAAAAAAGAGAAAAAAGAAGTAAAAAAAAAAAGAAAAAAAGAATAAAGATATAAAAAAAACATTGTGCTTTAGAGTTAAAAAGAAAAACACTAGGACACAAATTGGACTATTTCCTTTACAATAATAAAACCAAATTAACTAGAAAAGCATAAAAAAAAATTACCATGACTGCGATTAAACCAATTTGATTCAGTTAATGACGAAGCCTAACATAGACCCAACCAAATAAATACATTTTTTAATGAAGGATTCAGTGCTGCAGCATTAAATAAACCGTTAAAAATGGTACCAAATACCCATACCAACACACCTAAGCTAATTGTAGCTAAACCAGCTCCTACTAGACGAAAACATTGCAAACGAATATCTTTCCATTTAGTATGTTTAAAATAAGCTAAAAAGCTTTTTGTTAATTTAGTTCTATTAAACCTATTTCGTAATAAATTAACCAATTTTTTTGAAACCCTTTGCACAGTACGCCAATAAAGAAGAAAAAAAGTTTAAATATAAAGAAAAAAATAGGGTCTATATATACTGAGTCAAACCTAGCCTAATTAAAAAAAAGGGAATTATATTTTTCTAGCCCAAGGATTGCTATATGAGTATAAGCAGATATGATTGTGCAAAATCTAACCGGTGTATATATCAATTTGGCAGATTTATTCATCATATTTAATTTCACGGAAACCCGTTATGGAAAATCTTTTCTAAGTAGGAAAGCCTTTTAAAGCCATAATCAGTTACATTCGACGTAAAATCAGGATGAGAAATAAAGAAAATACCAAAATAGATCCCAAATTTCTACTTTCTAGAAAACCTAGCAGAAGGAAATTTAGAAGTTATAGAATGTGCTTTTGCTAATAGCATTTTCAGAATCTACATTGCATTTAATATAATAATCGAGACATTCGTTTTTGTGAATAATAACATGTAATATAATATAAAACAGTTTATTTTGTGGGACTACTTTATACACTAGCAAAAAATATCTAAAACGCTGTCATATGTCATTGAATGAAGATAATTTCAAAATGTTGTCAAAATATTTATTTGATTTTGATCTATTACTAATAATCGTTCCTTTTTCTTCTATTTGTATACACGAGATTAGTTGCAGGTAAACTTTGTAATAATATATGCTACTACTTTCATAGGATTTTTTTAATATATTAGAGATATCTTAAGAAAGGGCTTCAAGCCTCATTTTTTAAGTTCATAAGAGAAAAAAAACAAAATTTAAATCTTACGTAATATCATACGGCGCTGTAATATTATAAAAAGCATTTATTATTTTTGGTTGAAAAAAGACTTAAAAAGTATAAGAAAAAGTTGTATTTAGTTTGCTTTTTTATAAAAAGCATTGATTAAAATGATAAATAAAAATAATAACACTACAAGCAGAGAATTAAAGAACCAATAGATAGCAATAATGTTAAAAGTAAGCAAAACAATCAGGATAAATCAGGAATACGTCGAGGCAATACCAGCTAAACCTAAAAAAGTGCATTGGAAAGAAAAGTTAAGTTAGCAACCAATAAATAATGTGAATAAAATGTAAAGTACCTAAAGTTTTATCATATTTACGTTTAGTACATTTTTTCGAAACCAGAATAAAATCCAGCAAATAAATGCAAAGACAGCTCCCATAGATAATAACATAATGAAAATGAGCTACAAACGTAATATGTATCATGTAAAAGAAACATCAATAGCAGCTATTAGCTAAAACAATATCCAGTCAAACCACCTACAGTTGAATAAAATAATGAAACCTAAAGCAAATAGTAATAGGAACATCTAATAGAATAAAAACTATTCCATAAAGTAGCTAACCAAGAGAAAATTTTAATACCAGTAGGACTGCGATAATACAAGTAGGCAGCAGTAAAAATAAGCTCTTGTATCAACATACTAAACCAACAGTATACAATATGATGTGCCCATACAATAAAACCTAAAATAACCTATTGAACAATAGCATAAACACATACCTAAATAACCAAAAAACAGGTCGTAAACTATATATGAAACTACATGGACTAATAATACCAAAACCTGGTAAAATTAAAATATAGACTTCAGGATGACCGAAAAACACAAAATAAATGTTGAATATAAGATTGGATACACCGCCACCTGCTGGATTAAAGAAACTTGTATTGAATTTCTATCAGTATAGTAACATTGTTATTGCAAGCTGCTAATACAGGCACATCTTAAAAGTAATAAAAACGGCTGTAATAAAGCTTGCCCAAATAAAATAATGGTAATCTTGTATAATACATTCCAAGGACATCTCATATTTCATAATAGTAGTAATAAAAATTAATAGAACCTAATAATGAACTGTTCCTGCTTAAATGTAATGAAAAAATAGCACAAATCTACTTGATGGGCCTAATGTGAAAGAACCTGTTGATAATGGAGGATATACAAGTCCAGCCTGTTCCTGCTCCTACGCTTAGTTGCATACTTAATGTTTAATAACATTAATGCAGGAGGTAATAAACCAAAACGATAGATTATTTAATCTTGGAAATTGCCATATCTGTGAGCACCAATTAATAAATGGATAAAATAATTTCACAAAACCTCCAATTAAGGCTGGCATGACCAATAAAGAAAATCATTACAAACGCATGTCGCTGTAATGATTGAATTGTACAATTGATAGTTGTTACTTTAACAATTGATTGCCAGGCCATGCTAATTGTAATCTATAATTAAACTTAACGCGGTTCCTACTAAACCAGAAAATAATGCGAACATTAAGTAAAAGTACGCCAATATCTTTAGTGATTAGTTGAAATAACCATCAGACGAATGACTTTCATTATTGTCCATTACTTTATAAATAGTTTTACAAAAATTTTCTTCTATAGAGTTCTTTATAGCGCACGTTTACAATTTTTTTTTATAAATGTTTTATTGCACCTTGTAGCTTTTTAATTAAATTTATTGTTATGCTTTTTCTTTTCGCTTAAAACAAAAAAATCACGTTGAAAAACATCCTTTTTCAATTTAACCAAAATTCATTTGCTTGAAATATAATTTGGAATTTTGCAAAACACTTAAAAAAGGCTTACAAAGTAGCTTATAAAGGTGTTTTTTAATTGTAATTTAGTACTAAAAGCAAGTAAATTTATGTGTTTATTATAATAATACAAAGAGCTAATAAAAATCCGCATAAAATCTTAAATTTAAATACATTTTTGTAGCTGTTCATTCATAATGCAACATTCTTTCCAAATAACTTTTTAAAAAGCTTATAAAATAAAAGAAATTCAGAAAAATAGCAAAAAGTAAGGTTATGAGTCATTATAATACATATAATTTTAAAAATTATATGTAAGGCTATACAAAAAACATCATTTTTTTTACTACCGTCGTTTTGTCTGTATTTTTTCTATACAAATATAAAATTTAAAATGTCCCTGTGGTTTGGTTGTCTTAATAAGTTACTTTTGCTACGGCTATTTTATTTGCTTTTATGTATTTGATAAAAAATGCTAAAAAATTCAACAAAAACATTTTCTCTAACTCAAATAAAATCATTGAAGGATTGTTTTTAGTGCTATTCTTCATAGCATTATCAGGAATATTTTTTTTTCCTACGATATTCATAATATATATATTACAGCAAACGTGATGTTATATATTGTGGGAATTTTATCATATCGACAAGTTATCTGTATAAATTCTTACAAATATAAAATGACACGAACAAACATCTTATATAAGCTTATAATGAAAGCATAGCAGAAAATTCTTATTTATTGAGCAAACGATCTAAAAAGAACATTTACATGTATTCAAAATGTTTACTTAATATTGATGAATTATTTAAAGGAAAAAAAAATTAAAATTGAACATTCTGAAACTACAAGCAAGCGCGTTAGAAAACAACTAAAAAATTTGTTATAAACGTTAGATGCCTGGTTTGAATGCTCTAAAATAGTTTTAAAAGTGAGTTTACAAAACGTTTTAAAAATTTATGTTTAATTATGAAATTAACATATTTCATATTAATTAAGCGTAAATTTTTAAAACGAATAAAAAAAATTGTTTCAAAAAGGTTTTATAATCTGATTTCGAAAAAGAATCAAAAAAAAGAATATTTTGATTTAAAATCATTGAAAGCGATATACGTTTAGTGTTCGATATGGTAACTAAAAACGAATTAAAAAAAATCAAAAAATAAAATCTTGGAAGAAATTTAACCAAAAAAAATCGTTATAACATAGGATGAGGGATTGCGTCCGATAAAGGAATTAACCAAACACTTCTCAGCGCGGACTGACGACAGCCATGAAACAGCACCTGCAAAGATAAAAAAACTCCAAAAGATTAAACTTCTGAAGATAAGTATCCAGTCAAGGTCGGGTAAGATTCTTACGCGTTATATCGATTAAACCACATTCGCACACGGTTTGTATAAACTGCCGTACAATTTCTTTGAATTTCATGTTGCCATCGTAGTGTTACAGGCGGGGAATTTTACGCGTTAGCTATAACCCAGGCCTGAAAGAAGCCAAAGTTGAAAACCCATCGTTTGAGGGTGTGAGACTACCCGGGTCTCTAATCCGGTTTGCTCCCCACACTTTCAGAGTATCAGCGTCAAGGAAAATAAAAAAAAGTATCGATCGCTGCAACCGCCATGCGGTGGTCCTTTCAATTTCACGGCATTTACACTGCTCTTTTGAATGTAACCGCTTTCGTCTACCATCCTCTTAGTTACCAAAGAAACTTTTAGCCAAATTTTATTGTTTATTTTGAGACTAACTAAGGAACTGCCTGTTCTCCCTTTACAGCCTAGTTAAGACGGATACTGCTACGAAGCCCTCGTATTACCGCGTCTGCTAGGCACGAGATTAGACAGCTTCTCGCTGCAAATAAACTCTCTTTTTGTTCTACTGCAAGTTGAGCTTTAACACTTCTAACATTCTTACACCCAAATGATGTGCTTGGATCCTGCTTTCGCACCGATTGTACCAAAATTCCTCACTCGCTGCACGTATAATAATTTTCGAGCTGGGCCTTGTTTCAGTCCCAGTGTGATTTGATCAATTGTCATAATCAATTAAAGTAACGGCATTGGTATTGCTTTCACCTTACACATCAACCTGATCTTTCTGAAGGTATTTCTTCGTCGATTTATTTCTTTTTTTAGTGATATTTCTTCACTTTCCTTTTCGAAGTTTAATTTTTTCCTTCATTTTACTCACCTGTAGCGCCACGTAATCCTTTTATGATTGCGTTCGACTAACATGTGTTAAGCAAATCACTCGACAGTCACCCTGAGCCAAGAATCAAACTCATGTCTTTTTTTATTTTCTCTCTAATTTTTTTTTTTATTCTATGCTTAGACACGTATAAATTTTGGGGGTTTAGTTTTTTATGCTTTTTCTTTATGATATCTTTCAAATAGCCTATAAATCTTTTTTTTTATTAAATTATTGTTTTTTTAAGCTTTGTGAAAGTTTAATTATGACTTAAGTTTAAAATTTCGTAAAAAAGCGTTACTAGATTCTTTTTAAACTTAATTTTAAAGATATACAAAAAGTTTCTGCTTTTAATTGTTTATTTCTAAGCTTTAGGCATTAATAAACTCTTTTAGCATAGCATATCTCTAGGTTTAACCGTAAGGCTTAAATAACACTGGTTTTCAAGGTGTGTATAATGAAAAGAATGATTTTTAGCAGCTTTTGTACTCTAATATACATAGTAGCTATTAAAAAAGTTTCATAAAAGCAATATTGTACTAAAAAAGTATTGAATCAAAACACAATATAAGAAAAGTCGTATTGTTTCGTGGGTGATTTAAATTTTTCAAAATATGGTGTTTTTAAATTTTTTCCAAATTAAATTTTTAATAAAAAAGGATAAATCAAATTTCTCTACAAAACATCTCATACACTGAAACCTCTGTTTTCGTCTATATCAAATTTGGGGCTATATAAAACCCTTACTAAAAAGAGCCTTTTTTATTTTTTTAGCTGTTATGCGCATAAAAAATGCTTTTATTTGAAACACCAAAAGCATTTTTTATGTTTTATTTATGTATTTATAAGCGATTACTCAATAATAAAAATTTATTATATAAAAAAAGCTTTTTCATTAAAAATTGCGGAAAATACTTTTACTATATTCTATAACAAAAATGAAGCAAGAATGTTTTTTTCTAATAATTTAAGGCTTCTTTTATTCTTTTTTCATTAAAAGCACCTTTTATAAAGAAACTTTAAGGCATATTTAAGTATGAACTTGAATTACTGAACCAGCGTTAACTAAATATAATGGAAACTAGATATTATATTTTTACCATCTATTTGTATACATCTTTTTAATTTTCGTGTATTGGTTTAATTATTATTTTCAGTATCTTTTCTTGCCTGTCCCCAAAGTACCCGATATTGAAAAATTTTCTATGTATGTAATGTGGATTTACACCTAGAGAACGTGTTTAGACAACCTTTTCAATATTCATTTTTATGTTGTTGGATTGTTGTTTATTTTATTTGATATTGTAAATAACTTTTTTATTTCCTTTTAGTAACAATCTTAGATAGAAATTTCATTTTTAGGTATGTTAACTATCATATTTATTTTTTATAGTTCTTTTTTATTGGTATTTTTTATGAATGTGAGTTTAGGGGTTATTAGATTGGGAGTAATAAATAACATGACAAAGCAATATTTTAAAAAACTTTTTCTCAAGTTGTTCTATTAAAATTCGCATTAAGACTGGTATTTGGTTATTTTTTGCAATATCATTTGTTTCATTGTATTTGAAGCTATTTTATAAATATTTATATTAACATGCCACAATTAGATCATTATAATTTTCACTTTACCGTATATTTTGTTTTAGTATTTGCTTTTTATTGACTATTTGTATTATTAGCAACTGTTTTTTTGCCAATGCTTTATAAACAAAAAAAAAGTTAGAGAATTTCATTTGTAAAGAATTAATTGCAAAAAATCAAATGTTTAATTTTAGAACGAAAATTTGTTAATAAATGCTCGTAGAAGAACGTATTATTATCAGCAATCAAAAGCAAAATTAAAAAAATATAACTTTTAAGATGGTGGACTGAGCCCGGTAAGGCACCTCCTTGCTAAGGAGTCGGATTAATTTCTGTTCGCAAGTTCAAATCTTGCCCATCTCATATCCTATACTAGAAACAATTAAATAAAGCTTTCTTTTTTTTGTTCGTTCTTACTTTAAAGGTAATTTTTCTTCTTTTTTTTTTTTTTAATTATTGTTTTGTTTATAATATATCCTGATCACAAAAAGTAATAAAAATCATGCATTTAATTACAAAAAAAAAATCGAAATGTTAACGCAAAAAAAATGAAAGTAGACATATACCACGTTATTTTACAAAGTGTTTTTTTTCAAAATTTCAATGAAAATATATTAAAATCAAAGATTTTTAGTGAAATTGGGTTATTAGCACGACCATAAAATCATTTGTTTAAAAGATAAAGAAAAACGCTTGGATTCTATAGAAAAATATAAATTAGCTTCACATTTGAAAGAATTTACAATAAATCAAGCTAACGAAATTTTTAGTATCAATCCAAAATTAATAAAAAAATTAGTAGAAAGCGCAAAAACAGAACAAAAAAAAGAAGATTTGACATTTTTTCAAAAAACGTTAACTTCTTATAAAAGTAAAGAGATTGAAAATTTAAGCGAAGCAAAAGAAAAATTAAATGTAATAAGTTCACAAATAAAGTCTGCAACCGGACCTAATAGATCAACAGCTTATTTACATGCAAAAAACCTTTATGTTTCGTGGCGGGGCTTCGGAAGGCGTAATTCACTTTTTAACTCACTTGTTAACGAATTTACCAACCTTTTTTAATTAATTATAATAAATATGGGTTGTCGCCAAGTGGTAAGTGCAGAGGTTTTTGGATACCTCCATACGAAGGTTTCAATTCCTTCCAACCCAATCTGCTCTGTTCTATCTAATTGGTAGGATGTTAACCCTTTCAAGGTAAAAATATGAGTTACAAGTCTCTTACAGAGCATTTTAAGTAGTAAAAACAAATAAAGAACCAATAAACTACAAAACAACTAGCTTTATTGAAAAAGAAAAAACAATAATTAACATAGCCATTTCAAGTTAAAGAAAAGTTTTTTCTTAATTTTTACTAACAATGAAGTTATGCTTCATTTAGTATAATTTTATGAAAAAGTGAATGTAAATAGTACAAATATAAAAAAGCGTAAAAAAAGCTCTATTTCTATGCTTATTAATCGTAACTTAGGAGACATATATCTCAAAAGATATTAATATGAAGAAGAGGATAGATGTCAAGTCTTTATGAGCCCTTACGGTTATTTGGGGCTACACTATGTTCGACAATGGAAGTAACAAAGTAAATCAAAAGCGCAAGCTCGAGAAAACTACAAAAAAACTTTCTAAGTACAGATAGCTCACTGTAAACTCGAGAGCTTGAAGCAGGAATGGTTAGTAATCGTAAGTTAGTACATTACGGTCGAATGCAGTACCCAAATTGAGTACACACCGCCCGTTTGTCAGGTCCCGGGAGTTTTTTTGTGTTGGAGTTGGATAGATTAACAATGGAACTTTTATTAAAGTCTCTAGATTTCGAAAGAGATTGTGTTAATTGACAGTGCGAGGCATAGAAAAGCCACTAGGATTAAGTCGTAACACGGTAGTGGTTGGGGAACCAGTCGCTGGATTAGATTTATTATGTTGGTATTCTTTTTACATTCATTTAAATGAAGCTTGCTATATTGAATTTAATTTTATACACTTTTCTGTGTTTTAAGAAAGCTTTGTAGAGGATTTTCGCGTAATTCAAAACAAAAAAGCTTTCTCATACTATTATTTGATTTAGAACTAGTCTTTTTTGTCGCTTTTTTATATTTAATTTACACAAATATTTCGAAAAGCATTATTTTTCACTAATTATAATATAAATTATTTAATCCTTTTTTTTTCGGTTTCAAACAAGCATAACATAATGCGAATTTTAAGCAGACTTTACAAAATTCTTAAATATACGTTTTTGATCTAATCTAAGGCAACGTTTTCATTTTTTAAATAGAACTTTATCTGTAATTTTGGTTTAACAGGCTATATATTTTTTTTATAATATAATTATAAATTATAAAGGTTTGTCAAAGTGTTCTTTATAAGCTTGATATCTTTTTGAATATTTTCATTAAGCTAGCTTTAGGTGTTCTTTTTTGATTTTTTCAAGGGGTTTCATAAAAAGAAGCAATATTTAGTAGGTTTTTAAATATATTTAATTATGCTTGAAAGAAGAGGCTTTTTTGTAAAAAATTAAGTTAATGTTTTTATTAAATCAAGTTTAACTTTTTTTCTGTTGTAATCAAAAATTGTTTAAAAAAAGTTAAAAAAGTAATTTCCTCTTATAATATTGATTGTCGAAGGATATGCTTACAAACTAAATTTGTAAAGTTTTTGTAACAGCATTTTTTATGAAAGTTTATTTGCATTTATGAAATAGTTTTATGTGTTATCAATGAGTTGCAATAAAAGAATAGTTTAAACCAAACCGCTACTTTATTCTATATTTTTTTTTTTTGTTCCAATTCTTATAAACCTAACAATTATTAAAAAAACCATTAAATGAAGATACACAATAGGATTTCTGAAAGGCAATTTTTATAGAAAAAGAACCTTTATATTAAGCAAATGTATTTTTAAAGATTTTTTTATGTAAATGTAAATGTAAATGTAAATAGCATAAAAAAATTATCATTGTTACAAATAGCTCTAAACTAAAAAATAAATATCAATACAAATCGACTTTCAATCAAAATATTAGTTGGTTTCTTTTTTGCAAAGCAGTTTTCTGGATAGGTCATTATATAAGCATTTATTTGAACATTAAATTTGGTACTAATTGTTTATACAAAAATTAATAAAAGAGTTTCTAAAAGCATTTTTTTCGAGAAAATATCAATGTAACAAAAACTTGGCTTTGCTTTTAACAACCAATTTATACAAATTAATTAAACGTTGATTGAATCCCCAATAAATAGTATGCAAGAATTTTATTAATATAAATTTCAATTGAATATTTCTATACAAAATGAACAAAACATTAAAATATATAGAAAAAGCATAAAAATCATTTTTTTAACAAAATCTTTCACGTTTTTAGCTCTTTAATTGAAATATTGTGTTATAAAAGACTTTTAAACTTATATCTTTTCCATTATGCAACCAAAAGTGTATAGATAAGAAATTTGATAAAATGCTCTTTTAAGGTAAAAAATATAAACCTACTAATTTTATAGTAATAGATAATTTTTACAACGCTTTTCATTAATTTTTGCATAATATAATTAAAAAAGTCCTTTCTTTTAATTTTTCAGATGAATGTCCCCAAAAGTATCAGTTTATAATTTTATTTTCTTTCTTTTCTTTTGTAATTAAGTATGAATTAAATTAAAAAGCAATTAAAAAGTGAACTATGATTTTACGCACATAAAAAAATAACGCCAAAATAAATTCTTTTTATATTTACAAGTGCTTTTTGGCATAACAAACGGCTTTTATACCTACTAGATTAAAAAAAGAGCTTTTTTGATTTCTTTTACCAGTATGTTTTTATGGTTATAAATTTCATTATGTTTTTTATCTTAGTATAATATTCTGTGTTTTTAGGTAACTTTCAAGGATAACGTGTACCGATTTAGTTTATTTTTATTATTTCACAAACTATTTAAGCTTATTTTGCTTGAATATAAATTGTACAATAATGGTTCAATATTTGTTGAGCCTATTTTTGCTTTTCTTCTTATCTCTAATTAAATCTTTTTTTTAGTCTAAGCTTTTGTTTGATTCAATTCATTAAATTTGATATGCTTGCTTGAACTTCGTTTCATTCCATAAGGCCGGGACTCTTTAATGCTATTATTTGTCCTTATGCATCAATTTTAAATATTATAGAAAAAACCTTTTTGAAATATGATAAACCAATTATTTTAAATTATTTTTATAACCTTATGGCGCCATAAGAAGCTAATTTGAGGATAGATGGGATTTGAACCCATAGTCTGACGCCGTGACAAAGCGCTATTGTTACCAATTAAACTACACCCTGGTTATTATTAGTTATAGTAAAATATTTGGTGTAGATTTAACTTTTGTTTTTTTTAAAAATGCTTGCGATAACAGTAATTGCATTAATTATATATAAAAATATAACAACCTGATTATAAAGGAATGACTAAGAAGCGATAATTGGATATGTTACTATATAACGGTTGTGCTAAATAGATGTGGGTGAATCAATGCTATAGTAGGTAATGTTAAAGTTAAAACTTTCTTCTAAAACCGATAGTTATTATTTTGTGTATCTAACACAAAATTAATACTAGGCATCGATTTAACCCTACATCAGCTAGCATTAATGTAGTATGAAGGCTTTTTCTTTACGATTAGTTTTTTTTGGAAAAGAATTTCAATTTAAAAAAAAAGTCTTCGATGAAATCTATACACTACGAAAATACTCAAAAAATCCAGGAAACACAAGGTCCTTTAAAAAAATAATGATGACAGAAAAATCTTTGGTGGTTTAATTTTGATGTTCTATTAGACCAACTAACCACCATTTAATTTCGCATTAAATATTAAACGCTTGTTGCATGAAACCTAGTCCAACGTCTAAATAACATCACAAATTGAATTAACTTTAATAAAAGCAGTGGTTAAATGATTTATTATACATTTCCATAAATACACTTCTAAATTTCAGTTGTCTTTTTTTTCTATCTAAGCACAAAATGAAAACGCAATTTTCAAAAAAGTTTGTTGTGTGAACCTTACTATAAAATTGAATCGTTTTGTGATTTGGATTCGTTTTTTTAAATAAACTTTCCTTCTATATAGTCTTATTTTCCTTCTATATTTTCTATTCGCAACGAACAAACCCCTTAAAAGGCGTTTTTTATATCTCGCCTTACGTTTATGTTTACGCAATTTTAAAAATGTTTTTAGTCTTAAATACTTTTTCTTACGTATGAAGTTTTGTCTAAGCGAAATTTTTTTTTTTAAATTTGCAAACAACAACACACGTTTACGATCATTTTTTTTTATATTTTTCTTTTTTTTTAAAGTTTTCTTTACACTTTTTTTTATTAACTTCATCCTCATACTTAAATTTTCATTTCTATTGCGAATCAACTCGGCGTGATGCGAAAAGGATTTTTTTACATTTTTTTTTATCATTTTTTATTTCTTGACTCTTTACGAAGGCAAAAAAATCTAAATAAAAAGTCTATGTAATTGCTATATTTATGCTTTATCATATACAAAAAGGGAATCGTAGTATAAGTATAAAAATTCAAGAGTAAATTTAAATTAAGTTTCATGTATCCAATGTCGTCAGAGAGACTTGAACTCTCAATTCCTAAGAAATAGTTTTTGAAACTACCGCGTTTACCAAGTTCCGCCATAAACGATACTGCATTATACAATGTATATATGGCTAAGTATACTAACACTTTTTATTTGATTGTACTAGCGATATTTATAACTTGCAATAAATATCTTAATCAATTCATTAAAAAACAATTTACACCTGGTATCTTGTATAAGAACAAAAAATTGAACGCCAATTATATAAAGATGAATCTGAACAGCTTGTGATTAGATTGATCAAAAAGGAAGCATTTTTAAAAATTTTTTTTGAGAATGCCGAGAATCGAACTCGGGTCCATAGCTTAAAAGGCTCACTGCATTACCATTGTGCTACACTCCTAAAGGATGAGAAGAGAACTCGAACTCTTTTATTAGATTTTGCAGATCCACACATTACCAGATATGTTACTCATCCAATATCAAGAATTCAAATTAACCTTTTAAATATTTACAAATCTGTTTCTTTTACCGTACCCACGTAATTTATATAAGAAAGAAAAATGGCTAATGCTACTTGCTGATTCACAGGCTGAGAATAGTTAAAATAAAAAGTAACAAATATTTGCCCTGTTAGAATTATCTTAATTGTTCTGCAATATCTAATATTTCACAAACTTACAGTTAAGAAACATTAATTCTAGTGACATTATTAAAACAACTAAATCTTTTTTTAAATGTAATTAATAGTACAAATAGCTTGATAAGAAAAAATCCCAACCGTGTATGTTCAGTATTTATGATATAATATAATGTATCACATGATAAATTCTATTTTTTATTTGTTTCATTTTAACATTGAACTAGTATGCGCATACAATAATATACAAAGCTCTTCTTAGGATTCAATTTATGCTTTATAAACATATCTATAAAAATACTTTGATAAAATAACCAAAATATTGTTTTATGGTTTATTTATGCTTTATAAGCTTTAAAAACAACATTTCAATAATAGCAAGGAAAATACTTGTTAATTTTTAATTTTTTTTGTTATTTAAGCAAACAAATTTGTGAAACAGATGTATTTTGTAACAAAGGTTTTCTCTACCCCCAAATAACTTATAAAATAATTTACTAAAAACTTCTGTTCCTGCCGTAATTGGTAAATAGTTGAAACCATTTGATTTGCAGGTTAGAATAGATTGCACCGGAATGATTAAAGCAATTGGCAAAAAATTATCTTTTATAGTGCTTCGGAAAAAATAATTATATAAAACTTAAGCCATGACTTTATTTAGCAAACAAAATTAAATGCAGGGGTTTTTTCATAAAGCTTTGTTTGTTTATTGCTTTATAATAAGTCTCTATAATTGCTTTTTATAAGTTTTATCCTTTTAGTTGCTTTCTACAAAATTATAAAAACTCTAAAAAGCATAATTTAGCTATCAAATTGCTTTGTAAATGTATAACTTGAATAAAAAACGCTTTTGAAAACGTTTTCAAACCAACTTTGAAAAAAATTTTAAGCTCTTATTTATATTAATATAATATAATACGTATATTAATCGCTGTTCTATATTCGATTAGTTCAAAAAATGCATTTATATATAATCTATCAAAATTTCCCACTACAAATATAAATATTAAAAAAATGCTTAGGAGAAAAAAAGGTTTTTAATTTATATTTTTATTTGTTATATTATATTTGACATTTTCGTAGATTTAATCTTCCAAATACAGTAATAATGAATCTGTTTGTGCAATATAACTACTTATACTTTATTAATAAAAAAAATTTAACTATTGTGTATAGAATTTAACTTTAACGGCATACCCGTGGGAAAACAGCTAAAAATTTTTTTTTTAACAGAACTTACGTGAATATATAATAAACGAAAATTAATTGAACGTTTTATTTAAAACTAAATGCAATTGATCAATATCAGTATTATATGCTTTGAATATAAAAAATTCTTTTACAAAATGTTTCCTTTTTACAGACATTTTTGAACTCGGTTTATAAGCGGTTTTTTACAATTTATATCAAGTAATTATAAAACGCTATTTGTTTCGTTTATCAAGGAGTAAATCTAATGAAAACCCGCAAAGCAGAAGTTAAATCCACATTTTTATAAAAATTTTAGTTTGCCCTTTTTTCCACAAAACTATTTATTTTTTTTTGCTATGGCTACGTAGATGCTTTTTAATTATAATGTAATTAGCATACCCTCTCTATGAATAGGGCAATATTTATTTAAGAAATGACATAAGCGTAATAAAAACAATTCTTTTTTTAGGTTTGTTTTATTTTTATTCATTAACTTTATCCAGGCTAAAACTAAATAAAAAAGCTCTTTTCCTTGGATAATTTTTAAAGAAATGATTTTGCTATTAGATTATGCTGAATAAGCATATTAAATACCTATGAGATTAGTTAGACGCATTGCCATTATTAGAAGGTAGCTATCAAAACCACTATTAGGATATGATGCTCCAGGAAATCTAAGTTATTTCTGTGTCATTCGGTGTTTTTCTCTACTTTAGTATTAGGTATTCAATTTGTTAGTGCGTATATTCTTGTCAATGCATTTATATTCCGGAAATTATATGAAGCGTTCAATTCAGTAAGAACATATTATGCGAGATGTTAGTTGGAGGTTGGTTTTTTTAGATATCTTACATAGTAATGGTAGCATCTTTTTTTTTCATTGTGTTTACATACATTATAATTAGAGCTTTTATGGTATGGGTCATTTGTTATATCCACGAACAAGATTAATGGCATGTTGGTGTTGTAAATCTTCTTTTTTATGATTAATTACAGCATTCTTAGGCTATGGTATTGCCTTGGGGGACAAATGTCATTTTGGGGTGTTACTTGTAATTACTAATTGTTATCCATTATTCCGGTTTACGGGGATAATATAGTAACATTGGATTTGGGAGGTCATCTGTAGGTCTAACCAACATTTAAATAGATTCTTTTTATTATCATATGGTTTTTGCTGCATTAGTTTTATTACTTCTTAGTCATTCATCTTATGTATTACTATCAAGTACATCGCATAATCCTTTAGGAATTATAGGAGAAAGCGTATTATATAAAATTTCACCATTTTATATTATCAAAGATGTTCTTTAGTATCATGATCTTTTTTATTCTTTTTTAGTTATTTTTTGTTTCTTTCAACCTAATTTATTAGGTCATCCAGAAAATTACATTCCTAGCGAACCCTATGCTTACTTCCTGAACATATTGTACCAGAATGGTATTTTTTACCTCTTTTATGCTATTTTATAGAGCTATGCCGTGATAAAGTATTAGGTATTATTTATGATGGGTTCTAGTATTGACATTATTATTCGTTATCCCTTATTTCTTGGGAAGGTTATGAAGCTGCTAGAATTTGTTTTATTAATCGAGGTATTTTATTTACTTTGGATTGGATCAGTTATCTTATAGCATATCATTGGAATGATGCCTATTGAATATCCTTATAACATTATTCAATATATTTGCAATATTTTATTATTCGTCTTACCAGTAATTTTAACTTCGGTTAAAATCTAGAATGAAACTAAAAGTTGATTTATTCATAAAAGAACAATAAAATCTCCTTAAAAAGGATAAACGCCAAGCTATAAAAAGAAAAAAAAAACGATAAGTATATTTTTTTTGTAACTATATCTGAATTTCGATAAATCCCCTGGATTTTATGCTTTATTCCACTATAAATTGACTTTTTAGCTATTTTCAAGCTATTTATAAGCAAGGCTAAATTAGCTGAAAACGTTTCGATTATTAAAAAAAGAATGCTTATAAATTTGCTTATCCGAAATTTTTGAAAACGTTTAAGCCAGAATAATTATTGCTAGATTGCTTGTATGATTCAGAAAATTCAATATTAAAGCTAGAAATTGAGTGAAAAATAAATATTTATAGAATAAATTACGTTTTGAGCTATACTACTATAAAACTATCTAATAACAAAGCATCTCAGAAACATGACATTTGTGTAAAAATTTAAAATATAAGCTAAAATTTGCATGTTTTCTTGCCCTTACAAACAGGTAAGCTGTTAATTTTTTTTTTTGAAAAGCCTCTACAAATCAATAATAAAATTAAAGATAAAAACACAATATGTATATTAAAATTTTTTCCAATTAAAGTAAAGAGATACTGTATTAAATAGACATTTTTAAACTATCAATAATGTTATACTTTAATTGTGAAAATCATTTCTAAGGATACATTCAACTTAAATTCACGCAAAATATACTTTTTCTTGCTATATATAACAATGTTTAATAAAAAATCGCAAAATATAACAAATAGACTTTTTTTTTGTTCCATAAAATTTTAAATAGTCTAATTGAAAGCAAATCGTTTCAAAAACAACTAAAAATAGAATTTTTATGCGATTTAAAAGCTTTTGTAGAATACCTATAAATTTTATTTAACAAAGCATAAAAAAACATTAGACATATGAAAAGACGATAAGGGTAGAAAGAAACTAAAAATAAAAATTAAATTTTAATTATCCTTTTTAGAATATTTATTGCATAAATGGTATTAAGAGAAGGAATTAGATTACTTTTTCAACATTTTATTATAATGTTATCCGTTTATAACGATCTGATCTTTTATTCCATATAAAAATGAAATACCGTAATTGGGAGCATTAAAAGATAAGCCTAAATATATTGTTAAAAAAAATAATTTGAAAAATACCCTTCGAAGCTAATTTCATTAAAAAATGTAATAATTCATACCTTCGTATGGACGTAGGTTTTTTCTATTTCTTTAAGTTTACAATAAATAAGAAATAAAAAAAACCTTGAATGCGCTGACCAAGTTTATAAATATAATTTTAATAAGAAAACCTCATATAAAGTTTTAGCAAGGAGCTGCGCATAATCAAGTTGCTTATCCTTTTGCATTATAAGAAGTAAGAAGGAACATTTAAAAATGACAAATTTAACATCTTTATATTTACTTACTAAATGAAATTCTTTATAAAATTAAAAAAACACGCTTTCAAATGACTTGACTAGAAGAACTAATCACAAATTCATGCCTGCAAGCTCTATCAAGCTTTGTAAAAATGACTTATTCTTCACTTTAGGCTAAAAAAAAACCCTCTATATATAATGTGATCACTTGTTTAATATTAAATGAACCAACTCTGAAACAATTATGGAAAAAGTATTAAAAAGTGTCATTCTTCAATTTTTAGAATCAAAATTTCGTGCTAAATCAAATATAAAAGAAAATATGTCATTCATTCTCTAGGATAACATTAATTTTCATTGTGTGTTTGAAACACCCATAAAAATAGCGCATTTACTTTTTTATCAAAAATTTACATTAATTAGATGAATACGTAAAAAAAAGACAATCGGCACGATAATTAAAAGAAAATTAATCTAATAGCAGTCTTTTGAAGGGATTACTTTTTTAAATCATTTCTTTTAAATACGAAGTAGACAGCATATTTTTGGCGTAAGCTCACAGAACGAAACTTATTTATATAATTATGAAAAATGCATATCAAAAGTGTAAGTTAAATTAAACGTGCTAATTAATTTAAAGCATATTGTATTACAGCCATAATTTTAAAAGGGTTTTCTTACAGCGATTTTTTTAAAGCTAATTTACAATAAGGAATAACCTTTTTTTGAATACGAAGTTGCATGCAAGGTATTTGTTTTAATAAACGAAATTCAGTGAATACATAAAACTTTTATATAATTGGTTAAAAAAATTTTATTGATTGTATTTTATATTTAACGGCTTGTAATAAAATATATTTCTCTTGGTTTGTGCGTGGTTAATCTTATGTTTATCTTTTTACGTAATACAAGAAATCTAGATCATAGATTTTCAAAGAGCATTTATTAATTTTATGTTAGTAGATTTTAACAAAATATTATTTTTTTTTCTTTAACAAGCAGGATTTTTTGCTGAAAATTAAACCTTTTTCGAATATCTCCTTTTCTCTAGATCGTATATGAACTTTAGGAGAAATTACAAAGTACATTATTGACATTCTATAAATTAAAGAGATTATTAAATAATAAATTTATTTGTATAAAAATTTTACGATTTGTTGAACCCTAGAAATATAAAAAAAGCAAAATTATTGATAACGATATCTTTCCAGGGGCTTAAATAATAATTCTATTTTTATTATAGAAAAGTAACCCTAACGTAGACTTAAATCGTGTGGTTCACAAAAAGAAACACTTTTTTTCAGTATTTCAACGTATATTCGCTCCTTAAGCAATTTGAATTAAATTTAATGAAACAAATCGTGTTTTTAGCTTTATTAATGTTGAGCTTACGAAAATTGCACTTTTGGGTAATACTTTTTTCTTTTATATATAATAAAAAAATGCATTTTTAAAGCTATTTAATTTAAAATGAATTCAAAGGTCCTCTATAAAGCTGGTTTTGAATACAATTTATTTTTAATATGTCACTTAATCGGTCTTTTAATTGCATTTGTATGTAGTAATAAAAGAAATATTTATAAGGAATAAAACCTGTTTAAAATATTTTACTTATATAGCATAACAATAATGAGATTTTCTTAGATAGAGATATATCATCGTGCGACAACTCTTTGGAATAGGTTTATTACAGGTTTTTTGGGTTTGGTATAATACATTGCAAGATATGCAAGCTATAAAATTAGGTATAAAAAAGAAATACAAAATTGTGCAACAATAAGTAATATAGAATTTAAATCAATTAGATAAAGAATTTAGAAAGAAAAAATTTTCTTGTAGGACGTATCTTTAGAAAGAGAAAGATTATTTAAAAACTTCTTGATTTAATTGCTATAAATTGTTATCTGTGCAGTTAGAATAAAACAAGGATTACCTGAATAGAGGTCAAAGAACACATACCTAATGCGAAAACAGCTAGAAAATTATCGAAAACATGGGAAAGTTCAAGTTTTGCAAAAAAAATGGCAAAAAAATTTTCAAAAAAAAAGAAATTTAATTTAGTTAATTTATTTGAAAGATAAAAAACGTAAAGTAGCGTTCAAGAAATAATGTCACAGAATAATTCAAAACAAACCGTAAAAAAAAAATATTATAAACAAAAATCTAAACGATAAAAACTATGCAATTAATTACAAAAAAAAAAAATTACAAAAAAAAAGAATTTTGTGCTTTAACAATGCATTCAAACTCCAAATAATTTATTTGGTACGTTTTTCTTTTATTAATTTTGTCATTACCTATTACAAAAAAGTAACCGTAAAGCAATCTCGTTATAAACAAATTTGATAAAAAAAATTTGAAAAATAAGTCTTTAAAAAAGAAGCTTTTAAAAATGAAGCCTTTTGAAAAACGCTTTTTAACAAAACTTTTTATGATAAAAAATGTGAAAAGCAAACGTTTGTTACAAGAAGAAAAAAGAATTAAGAAAAAAGAAGAAACCCAAAAAAAAAAAAGAAAACTTAAGAAAAGATATCTTCTGTTAAAAAAAAGCAAAATTAAACTTAAAAAAATTTCTTGGAAATCGCGAAGCAAGTTAAATAAAAAATCAAAAAAACATAAACTTATAGTGCATTTGATAAAAAGAGCCTCGAGGATAAAACGCTTAGTCAATAAATTTAGAATAAGTCTTAAAAATAAACAAAAGATTGTTTATAAGAAGAAACTAAAAGCTTTCTCTAGAATGGTGTTTATTTCCGTAAAAAAAAAAGACAAAGCAACAGAGAAGACTTTGATTAAAACGTTTACTCTATGCTAAGAAAAGAGTGTTTAGTTATTAAAAAATATAATAAACTTCTATTATAGTTTATATACGTAAAGCGAAAAAATTTGTACACCAAAAGTTTTAAGCTTTCGCAAATTATTTTATTAAGCAAAAAGTTAAAGCTTATTAAAAGTTGTGGTTCTATCGGTTTTCAAAGGTAATAAACGTTCAAACGCCTTATGCTTGTGCAAAAATTAGGTGTTAAATTTGCTCGTTTACGAAAGAAAAAAAAATTTCGAAATTTACCTTTTAATAATTATTTTACGTTCTTCTATGACTACGAAATTTACGTTCTTTTTTTCGTGTGTTTTTCTAATTTACAACCTAAAGTTTTCTTATATTATTCCTTATTTTAAAAATTCCTCATGGTTAGATGCGTGGTAGAAAATACACGCCGAGTTATAATTTTTTTGAACGTGTAAACCATAGTTGTAACAATTTTTTATATGTATAAAAAAATTATTTTCTAATATTAGCTTTAAAGATTTACTTTTACTTTAATTTTTACCGAAGTTTTCATTAAATTCTTTTTTCGGTAGCTTTACTTTGTAGCTTTTTACTCCTTTTTTTACAAAGTAAAGCTACCAGAGATAAAAAAAAATATGATAAAAGAAATAAAAAAAAAAATTTATAATATAAAAAATTTAAAATCATTCGAACAACAGTATTTCTTTTTTTTAGTTTTTATACGAAAACCTATGAAAAATCGCTTATTAAATGGAATCAAAAAAAGTATTTTTATAATTCAATTTTGTATTCGTTATTCAATTGGTTCTATTAATAACGCTATTACGATATCTAGTTTAATTCAAATTATAATTAAGTTATTATTATCTCTTTTCTCTATTAAGCTAAACGTTTTATTTCAATTATGCATCTTATTTTTGTTATTACCAATATATCTGAATTTTCGAACATTTTTCTTCGTGAGAGACAAAATAGCAGATTTTCTAACGAATTATATTCTTGAGAGTTCATATGAAGAAGCTTTTGATTGGGAAGAATTTGATGGAGATTTTCCTGAAGATGCTGGTAAAGATTATAACTGTTTTTGGTATAATTATTTTCTATTATATTTTATTCATTTTTTATTATTTTTTAGACTTTTAGTATTACAAGAACCTTTTTTAGCTTTATTTTCAAAATTCATTGCTATTAGGTATTTTATTCTTAATGAATTCTTATTTATAGCGTATTTTATATCTTTTTTATTCATTTTTAGTTGTTTTGTATTTTTATTAACAGATAAAACTATGTCTAAATGGAAAATTTCGCTAAACGGGCTGTTAGAAAAAGAACAAGAAATACCAAAAATAACAAAAGAAAACATAGAAATAATGACACATTGGTCTTTAAGAGATGTTAATATGTGGAGAAGTTTTGGAAAAAAAAAGCTTAAGAAAAAAAAATGAAAATTGATTATAAAGTTGAACTTTTAGAATTGAATATAGAAAAAAAAGATTTAAAAGAAAAATTTTGTATAAATAAAATAGAAACAAAACCTAAAAATAAATTTGGTAGATTTATACTTAGAGTAGGGATAGTAGGTACAATAATAATGATAATAAAAATAAATTATAACTTATAATGAAGAATAAAAACAATTTTTTTTATACTTTTTCAGATAGGTTTCCTCTTTGGGGAGCAATTTTGCGGTATCATTTTTAATAACTATTTTTTAACATTGTATAGAAAAAGGGTGTATCTTAAGCAAATAACTAACAATGACATTTCATGGACAATCATTAGCATTTGTATAAAAAAACTGATCAAATGAGGAAGAAACAGATTAAAAAAATCTCGGTTAAAAATCCGTAGCTAGAAGATGGGATTTTTTCGGTAAAACACGTTTCTTTGTACGTTAAACAATTTAGAAGGAACTTTTGGGGAAATAGCAAAATTTAAACGAAATTAATGCAAAAAAACTTTCTGCGTATTATTGATTATGCTAAATTATAGCGAAAAGCTTCGGAAGAAGCTTCTCGACCAGCTTATTTATTAGGTAATGGTAGCTGCAAATAGCGTTAGTTATTGGAGTATTAAAATTTAGTAAAACGTAAACATCTATAGATTTAAAAAATTTTATTATCTCTGTCGATTTAACAGTCTAACAAAAAATTTTATATGAACTTTTTCTCCTAAACTAATGTCTCTGACATCTTAGAAATATACAAAAACATAGTAATTAAAGCATTTTTGAGGAAATTGTATAAGAAAAGACTCTTCGTGATAATTGGCGTTTCGGTTAATATTAAATACTAACAGAAAATCCGCTAATTGTTTGCTTTACGTTTTTATTTCTCGTTTACCTCATATTATTGTATTTTGCAGGTATGTGCTGCTTCTTTAGAATTAGCTAATCATTTAGTTTATTTTCGGTTATATTGACTGTAATAATAAACTTTATAACAAATGAAAAATTTATTTACTCCTGTTATGTCCCCTGTTCTAAATGTGTTTACCTTAGATTTTTCTTTAAATTTTGTGTCTTTTTTATTATTTTCTTATCTATAAGCTTTCAGTTGCACTCTTTTTTTGAAGTAAATTGGAAATTTGTTTACAATTCGTATATTACGTAATTCCTCTTTATCGTAGAAATAATGTTTACCTGATGGCCCATTCGATCATTATGTTTTTATATGAACAACTTGCACCTATCTATTAATTAAATTATATTATGCTAAAGTCAAACCAATATAATTTAATTTAAGTTTCATTTTAATCTCTTTTTCATGATTAATAATAAATTTAACAAACGTTCTTTTTAACATAATGAATCGTGTAAAAAAATCTTTTTTCTACATCAAGATAAAATATTATGTATCAAAATAGCACGATATTTCTTTTTGATTTGCTTTGCATACGAAAACATGTGTTTTTATTGAATATTTCCCCCAAACCGACTGTAAAAATATATTGTATAGAAATTCTTTCAAGTAAAGGTAGCAAAAAAATACGAAAAAAATGTAGCTTATAAAAAAATTTCTTTGTTCAGCGCGTCAGGTTTTTGTCATGACTATATTGAAAAAGCTTTATAAAGCTTCTTTTGCAAGAGTTTTGTTTGAATTAGATAAAATTATTAAATTTCACGGGAAACAGAAATTAAACATAGATTTAACAAAAAATTGCTTAGCAAACAATTTTCTATAAGCATTCCTTGCGTAAAATTTTTAAAATAATTTTTTCGTATGAATGCTAAAGGTGTTCTATTGAGGAAATTTGATTTTATTTAATTTTTTCGTATATATTACCTGTATTTAGTTGTTTATTCAAATTTTATTGCTATAAAAACTTATGTGCGTAAATAAATGATAAAAAAGATATTGTTGAAATGAAAGTTTCTCTAAGGAATTCAATTTGCTTAATCTTTTATGTTATTTAAGTAAGTTGCATATATAATTTCATGCTACCAAACCTTTGAGTTTCTATCACCACCTTTTATTAAGTTAATTATTGCTAAAATTTACCTAAATAAAATACTTTGTAACTATTCATAGCATAGATAACTTGCGTTTATAATAATAAAAAGAATATTTCTATCGTATAAACGAAAAATACTTGCTTAGATAAATAATTTGAGATAGAAAAAACCTTATTAAAAGTTCTTTTTTTTCATCTTATTTTAAGCGTAACAAATTGCAGAAAAGAAGATTTTAGCCAATTCTGTCATTATAATTAATTTTTGGTTTAAATTTTTTTGTTAATCCATAAAGAAAATATAATTATAAATCGTTCCTTTTTGCTTTATATAACTACAATTACTCTTTCAAAAAGCGATAATCATTATAAAGATGTAATTCTTTACCCTGCTTAGTTGCTTATAAAGTGTTTTAGATACAATATTAAATAGTCGTGGATAGTTACAGCCTTAAAAAAATATTTTGTAGTATTAATAAAAAACCAAGTGAAAAATAAACATTCACTTATTAAAGGGTAGACACAATCATGTTTAGCTTGCATGTTTAGCATTTTACTTCTTTAAATCTAAATAAAAAGCATTGTTTTGTATCAAATTATTTAATGAAATAAGAAAAAAAGACAAATTAACACGAAAATATTCTTTTTGAGCTTGCTTTACGCTTCCTTGTTTAATAGGGTTTTTAATATAACATGCAAGTCATTATAATTAATTATAACGAAATTCATCCATACATATATACTTTATTTAATTAAGCCTTCTTTTTTTGAACAATACTTTGCATCAAAAATAAGCTAAACTAGAAGTTTTTATACAAAAATGCATACGTATAAAGGTGTTTTTTATAAAAGCGTTAATACAAAAAATTGCTTATTAAATTTGCCGCATTTGTGAATTTCCATATAAAATTTTTATAACAGACTTATAGAAATTGGGTATTACAAATTTAACGTTACAATCAAAGCATATTTTTTTATTATTATATGAAACAAAACGAATTTGAAAGAAAAATTTAAACTCAAGAGCATTTTCTAGTAAAAAAATTTTTGTATTTGGCCGTCCTTATAAGACTTTTTAATTCAGATTTTCGGTTAATTATAAAAAACATATAAGGCTAAATGCTATGAATATAAAACCTCAATTTGCTTTTTATAAGAACTAGATAACAAAAACGAAAATATGCTATTATTATTAGCGCCGTATAAAACATTTCAAAAAGAAACCTAACAAAAATTTATTCAAAAGTACCTTCTATATAAATTTTTCTTATTTTTTTCTTGTTTGCACTAAATAAATATTGCTTTTACGGTTATTAATGTATTTCATTAAAGGCGAATCAATACGTTTCTTTTTGCATAGTTAGCTTTCCAAATAAACGCTTTGAACAGCCGTATTCTTTTATAAATGCATCAAAATAAAAGTAGTAAATTATTTTTATTAATGTCTATAATACTCTTCCTAAAAATTTTTTAAATTGTAGGTGTAATTATAAATAGCACTTAACTTTAGATATACAAATTACATAATCAAAGGACTTTTTCTCATTAGGTTTGTATTTTTAGACTAAATTCATTGATTTTTGCTCAAATAGCTTTTTTTATCATCACGTAGCAGATTACTACAAATAATGCTTTTCCTTATAAGAACACACAGTCCTTAATGTTTGCAGACTAGAATTCATTCTTTAACTACTTGGCTAAAGAAGAAAAGATAAAAAGTGCAAGTTGCAAGTTGTTAAATACTTTTTATCGTAATATGAAAGGGGCTAATAAATAAAAAGCTCAGCTGAAAATGTGGTTTATCAATAATTATATGGAGAAGGGCAATAAAGTGTTCTTTTGAAAATCATTGTTAGCATGCAAAAGTAATGTTGCAATTTTTAAATATACGTAATATGCGCATCTTGTGCAGTTTCATTAACTATAAGGTGCGGGTAGAGGAATTGACAACAAAAATTATTAAGTGGTTAATTAATGTGCTGTTTAATGTATTTTTTTAGAATAACGACTGGGTTTTATGGTAAATACAAATAATTGGTTTATCATTATATTGAATCTTAGCCAATAGCCTACACGGAAATAATAAATAGAATAAATATGTAAAAACGTAAGCTTAGCAAAACAGCTACAAAAGTTTCTAAAAATATGTATAAATGCGGTAACAGGAAAAAAAGACAAGCCAAGAAGTAAATCACAAATTGATTATAAAGATGAAAAATTAACATTAGTTATTAAAAATAATAAACATATGTCCTGAAAACATCATTTAAAGATTAAACGAGCACTTAAAGAAAAGACTCGCATACTGAGAATAAAGAAAAGATTTCAATAAAGAACAAAAATACAGAAATTATTTCATTATCAAGAGTTTACTGTAAAAGCATACCAAACAAAACCACGATAACGGTAATACTAAATTAAAAAGACACTTCCCATAACTAAACCCAGAAAGATAAAAAGTAATAAAAAAATTGAGTACGCAATAGGATAAAATAAAGGATGAAAATGGTTAATAAATTAAAGAAAAGCTAAAGTTAAAAATAAGACAAAGAAAAAAAGGAATCAAACTCACGATAAGTTTTAAAAAGGTTTTTCGTTGAAAAATAGGGTAAATAGTAGACAATCAAATAATCAAAAGCCATTTGTATATTTATTAGGGAAAAAAGGTTTTGAAATAAACAGCAAAAAATAAACAAACCGTTCATTAAACGCAAAAGTTAATAAAATAGATCATAGTCATATTATCGAAAAGAAAAGACGTTTGTGCCTCTTTGTAATAGTAAAAATTTGGATTGGTTCAAAAATGATTTAAAAGGAGAAAAAAACATGTTTAAATGAAATTTATACTGTCTATTTACACCAAAGACTAGATCCTGTGTACCAATTATAGCAAACTAAATCTGCTAAAGAATGTCTCAGCAGCCATTATATTCTAACGCTTGTAAATGAAGAAATCACAGGAGATTTAAAAATGACATCTCGCAGGTTTTGTTACTACCTTCTGATAATATAAAATACACCTGTTTCTCTCTTTAGGAGCTTCAACAAGCACTATAGAACCAATCCTTTAGGTGTTTGTATTCCTTCTGAATAATAATTTAAAATGATAGGATTAATTTTCCATATAAAATTTAATAGTGTTTCTTAGGAGGAGAAATAATTTTATAGTTTTCTACTTTCACTGGTCCTTCAGGTATATTGGCTAAGCATTGTTGTACATACACAAACTTTCTTTCATTTCTTGAATTCTAATCAATATCTATCATAACATCACCATGTCTACCTACAGGAATTTGAAAATTTAATTCATCATACATTTCATAAGGTGTAGCAACTCAGTAAATCCCATGGTAATCCAGTAGAAACGTACATAACACCAGTATACCATAATCTATAGCTTTTTCTAAGGTAACAACGCCAACTTCGATTGTTACGTTCTTTCACAAATACTAGTACCAAGAAAGTACATCTTCAATTTACATCTACACGTTTCGAAAAGTTTTTACAAAATATATCTAATATCATGTAATAAGCCTTGTGGTAAAATCTTGTTGAACAACCTCCTGGTCTTATATAAAGCAGCATGTAATCTTGCTCCAAGAACATCTTTCATAAAATTCATTAATTTTTCTCTTTCTTCAAAGCCCCATAAATAACGGTGTTAATGCACTAAATCTAATGCATTGTGTACATACTGCCATTAAATGATTTAAATTCTTGTCAAATTCTAGAAAAATTACTCTTATATATGTTGCTCTTATTTGGTAATTCTAATCTCAACATTGATTCATATCAATAATGAATAACAAATGTTCTTGTGCCATTGTTGACTACATAATCATAATCTATCAAAATATAGGTAACGCTTGCATTGTTGTTTTATATTCGAATATTTTTCTGTTCCTCTATGCAATACATCCTATATGTAGGATCACAGCGCACTACTTACTTCTCCGTTTATTCTAATATTAATCGCAATACTCCATGTGCTGCAGGATGTTGCGGGCCGAAATTTAAATAATAATTGTTAATTGCTAAATAACTATTATCATTCATACGTATCACATATGGGGAAAGGTTTAAAAGCACTTTTTTTAAATAAAACTGCTTTAATGAATTTATTAATATAATTTAATATTCTTTCTAGGTTTTTGCAGGCGAAAGATAGGAAAAAAACTATAAATAATTGTGTTTTAACCATTATAATTTAAAAAAAAGTGTAAAACGCTATTATAAAGAAATCATAATTGCATACCAATAAAACATCATAAAAAACAAATTAAAAAAGAGTACCTTGATTGAATTGATTAATTTATGACCAAAAAAATCAATAACTACGACTAAATCCAACATGGACCTAGCAGACTAAAAGAAACCTCTATCTAATACATTTTTTGAAATAGTTTTCTGCAAAAGCTAAGATAAGGAATAACGATAAAATTTAATATAAATAAACATCGAAAAACCAACGTTTATTAAAAAACATAAATAACTTGTTCTGCAAAAGATTATAGTAGTTGCAATTTCGGTATAAAGAAATTTTTTTAGTAAACAATATTAATAAGAAAGCTATGACAGAAAATAAATAAGAAAAAATCAAAGTAAAAAAGCCAAGCAGTGATACTATAAAGAAAAAGGAATTAATTTAATAAAAAGGATGAATAAATTCCGATTCAATAGCAAATGTATAGAAGATTTAAATTGAAGAAAGCCCAGAAACAAGAACCTAAAACCAATAAAAATATACTTTGGTTAAATATCCAATAAAAATAGAAAAAAAACATAAAACAATCATAGGTAGCGGTAAAACATAAATTAGAACTTTCATGAGCAGTTTCATAATCAACTTTACGAGCTCTTTTTGAACCAAAAAATACCATATAAGATTAATCTAACTGAATAAACCTGCAGTAAACATTGAAGCCAGAAACAGCATAAAAATAATGCAAGCCAAGCACAAGGTAGATTTAGATACGATTAAATTTTCAAAAATAGAATCTTTAAGAATAAAAGCTGATGTAAAAGGAAATCCCATATAAAGATATAGAAGCAAATAAAAATACAAGTATAAGATAAAAGGGAATAATTTTCTTATCCTCCCATTACGGCGAATGTCCTGTTCTCCATGAAAACACATGAATTATTACTCCAGCACTTAAAAATAGCAATGCTTTAAAAGAATGCATGATTAGAAAAAATGAAATAAAGCATAATTGATAATTTGAAAGAAGCTATTGCAATAACCATAAGACACTAATTGACTACAAGTACTAAAAGACAATAATTCTTTTTAAATCATATTAGAAAAAAGGCCGTACTAGCAGCAAAAAAGGCAAGTAAGTGAACCCATAAATAAGCATAAAAGAATGCATGATTGGTTCGTAGAATTCTAATAAAGGTAGAGAATCGAATTAAAAGAATAAATACCAGCTGTAACACATAGTAGCAGCATGCAATAAAGCTAGATACTGGAGTCAGGTCTTCCATAGCATCTGTGTAACCATGTAATGTAAACCAATTTGAGTCCGATTTACCTACTGCAGCACATGAAAAGAAAAAATCCAATTAAAAGTAATTGCATGAATTTCAAAAGACAAAATGTTAAAACTTGCATCTAACATACCTGGTACTAATGCAAAAGATAGTAAAAATATCAAAAGTACCTAAATAATGACTCAAGCAGAAATAAAGCCTAAAATAAGAAAACTATCTCCTATTCTATTAAACTAACATGGCTTTAAATGCAAGCTTTATTAGCTTGTATTCTATTATACCAATGATTAAATTAATAAATAACTACTATAAACCTACTCCTTCCCAACCAAATAAATAAAAGAATTAAATTTGAGGCTGTTACTAAGTATTAACATACAAACTACTGAATAATGATAAATAAAGCTAAAAATTGAATGACTCTTTTCTCTTCTTTCATATAATTCAAACGAAAATATATATAACCAATGTTGCAATTATATTAAATAACACATATTGCGACTATTGTAACGGAATCAAAAAGTAAAGCTTAAATCTACATTAAAAAAATCTACTTGATATTAAATTTGTTAATGTTATATACTATAATTTTTGGTTCGTTTATCTTGTTCATAAAAGTATTTTAATGATAACCCTAATGTTAGATACATGCAATGTCATAACTAACTATTTTCGCTCCTTTCAAAGTTTAATTCCTTTTTAAAGAATGTTCAATGTAAAAAATGATAATAAAGGTCAATAATATAATACAGAATTCCATAGAGGTTTTTATTGCTTTTTTAATGCACTGAAAAATTATATAAATAAAATTTTATTTCCTCTCACGCCATTAAAATAGGCTCATACTTTAGTTATCAACTAAACTATAAAATTCTAACGTATTGGGAAGAGCAAGATTTGAACTTACAACCCCTTTCGGGACTTAGATTTACAGTCAAGCGCCTTAACCGTTCAAGCCATCTTCCATATGGAGAAAACGAGACTTGAACTCGTAATTCTGATGTGCAAAACCAAGAGTTATACCAATTTAACTATTTCCCATAAGCAATATACTGAAATTGTATATAAGTATATTTCATACCTTTATTTAGATTAATTTGTATTTGTTTTTACACGCCTGGCGCGATTGAATTTAAAGGAAAAAATTGATTGTAATTTGATTTTTTCTTAACAGCACAAAATATAACTATGTATTAAAGAAGTGTATTTTGGTAATACAAGACTTAATATTTCGTAATCTACGATTTGTTAATAAGAAGTGCTATTTTTTTAGCGGTTACATACGCTTAAATATTACTTGAAGGTTTGCTCAGAATTTATTGTAAATAGAGTATTTTATGTATAAAAGCTTATTGTCAAGCGTAAATTGTGATTAAATTAATTTTAGTTATTTTTAATACAAACATTTTTCAATAAAGAATTTCCTTAGGCTGTAGATTTTAAATGTCAATCGGAGAACTTAATTTTATAAAGTTAAAAGGACGCTTTGTTTCACAAAATTACATGCTGCTTCGATTATATGGGTCAAAAATGGGTTGTTGCGAAATGGGTTTAAATCCTTCTATTATAAAAAAAAGAACCTTAAAAAAACATTTTATAAGTAAATGTTTTCAAGCAAGGACAAAGTAACATACTTTTCTATATGAACAAAACTTAATACGTAAAGTTCAAAGAAAACAATTAAAAAGCTGTATGAATTCATTTTTTGCAAGTTTTCCTTTTTTAACTCCATTAGCCATTAGGATCGAAGAATGTATATTTATAAAAAGCTTCACAATTTGCTTAAAATATAATTGCAAGCTTAAATTTGTAAACATACACCACTCTCCACTTTAAAAACGGTTTATAAATGTTCTTTATATATTTTGCGTGAGTTCTTAATAATAGAAAAAACATTTTGACACGTATCAAATCAAAGTTTTTAAAAAATACTAACTATAAGTAATATTTTGTCATATTAAAATAAAGAAAGCGTTATTGAGAAATAATATTAAGAAAAAATTCTTTAGAAACGAGTTTGAATAAGCTTTTTCTCTAGTTAAAAAGAATTATACCAAGTTAACTCTTTCTCATAACCAATATATTGACTTATTATATAAATATACTTTATACGTTTATTTAAGCTAACTTGTATTTGTTTTTAAAAGCCTAAAAAAATTGAATTTTGTAAAAAAAGGGATTGTTAAAAAAAAAAAGAAAAATATAAAAAAAGTGTATTTGAACAAACATAAAACTTTACTTTTTCCCAAAGCTTGCTTTATCAACGATAAATAATAAATGCTATGATACTCTGCGCACCCTTAATTTTGATGAAAAACTTACTTTAAATTGGTCAAAAATAGGTTTTTTATGTATAGCAGCTTACTTTTAAAGTAAGTTATTATTAAATTGCTTTTAGTCAATTTTAAAATAACTCTTTTTGCGTAAAAGCCTTCATTAGGTTTTAAATTAAAATTTGCGATTAGTATGGAGTAATGCTATAATAATAATTTAGGCGTTTTTTTCACGAAATTACATGCTGCTCCGACCATATTTGTTAAATAATTGCTTTTTACGCAATTTTTTGAAAAATCTTCAAAAAACCATTTATAAACGGATTTTAGTAAACTAATGGTTTTGTTAAACGTAAAGGATTTAATTGCTTAGAATAACATTGTTTCCAACTCAGTTTAAATTCTTATTAAAGAAGTGAATAATTAAGCTTTTTTTAAATATTGCTTTTAACATTAAATATAAAGAACAGCAGGAAAAATGCCTTAAAATCTACATATAGATTTGTATAGAAATTTTTATGATCTATTTAAACTATCATTGTAGGTTACGCTTTGTAGAAAAAAAAAAAAGAATATTCGTAGAAATATTCTTTTTTTTTTCTTAATACGAGATAATAATTTTCAAATGTAACTACTTACAGATCTTGAAAAAATCTATCATAAGTAACATCTTGTCATACTAAAATCAAGAAAATGTTCTTTATGAATAATCCTAAGAAACGTTATCGAAAATGATTTTTTAAAGCTTTTTTTGCTTGTTAAAGCGGAATTATGATTTATTAAAAATCTAAATTGACGTTTAGGCTTTACTAGTTTTTTTACTGTTTATAGCAAAATGTTTCATATTAAAAAGCCTTTAAAAATATAACATGATAACAAAGTTAATGTATAACCATAATAGAAAAGTTTATCTTTCAAACAAAATTAATGATTGCGTATATTAGCTCTTAAGCTAACATATATAAAAAATATTGTATAAAAAGCTTCCTGTTACATCATAACAATACAATAAATTTTATTATTATACAAAAAGTTTATTTAGCTATCTTTTTGGAAAAAACCTTAAAAAGCTCTACTTTAAGTTATTATCTATAAGGAACAAAGCAATTAGTATATATAATAACTTAAAGATAAACGTTTTAAATAAATGAAATTGGTAATGGTGTTAAAGGGCGTATAAAAAGCACGAACAAAATTTGTTAGGAGTGAATAGATAAAAAACAAAAGATTAACAAAGTTCCCTAAATAAGATAACTTAATGAAAATTAAGAAAAAACTTTGCGAAGTGAAACATCTCAGTAGCAAAAGGAAAAGAAATTAAACAAGATTTCGTAAGTAGTGGTGTAGCGAAAGCGAAGAAAGCCGAAAGATGTTGTTTGAAACAAACAGCGAATAAAAGCATAAACAAATGTTATGCTTCGGAGAATCGATCATTAAAAAAAAAGCTTATAAAAGCGTATAATGAGAGAGTAGAACAACAATAAGAGTATAACGGAGCACGAGAAATTCTGTTAGAATAAAGGAAGACCACTTTCTAAGCTTAAATAATATACCATTAACCGATAGCGTATAGTACCGTGAGGGAAAATTTGAAAAGAACCCCAAATAAGGGAGTGAAAGAGAGTCTGAAATTTAAAAAAAACAAGCAGTCAATCATAAAGTTGGCGTACCTTTTAGCATAATGGGTCAGCAAGTTAATATATTTAGCAGAGCCAAATAGAATAGCTATAAGGCGAAGTGAAAGCAAAATTAAAAAAATTAAAAGTTAAATAAATTAAACCCGGAAGTCAAGTGAGCTAATTAATGAACAAGTTGAAATTTGTTTAAGAGACAACTGGAAGACTGAACTCACATCTGTTAGCAAAAGATGGAGATGTATTTGTAATTAGGGGTGTAAAGGCTAATCAAACTTGAGGATAGCTGTGTTCTTTACGAAATTCACGTAGGTGAATAGAATTTGCATTTTTATTATAGTTAGAGCAGGATAATTTTTCGGGGGGTGTAAAAGCCTTACTGGGATTACTTAAGACTTTCGTAATTGTAATAAAAGAAAAATTCTAAGAGAGTTATGCTGCGAGAAGGTTCTAACTCAAAAGGGAAATAGCCCTAAATATCTGTTAAGGCCTGTAAATAAAGTCATTAAGTATGAAAAGATTTTCTCTTCTAGTGTTCTAATACTAATTAGAAACTGCATAAGTCTGAGTTGTCCTGGTAGCTGTACTGCACAGAAAGGAACGCGTATAAGCGCAGTTATGCGTTATGATATAGACGGGGATCGATCAATATTCAAGATTAAAATGCTTTTGCCAAAACAATATGATTTTTTATCGGTAGTAAAGCGTTCTATTATTTTATCAAGATATAAATTTAATTAGAAGTGATAATGCTGACATGAGTAGCGACAAAAATAATGAGAATTATTTGACCTTAAGTCTAAGATATAATCAGCTAGGTAAATCCTCTGATTTATTAATCGGCCTCTAAGTAAATTTTTGAAAAAAAATTATGATGAGAAATTTAATTAATATTCTATCAAGCCGTTAAACCCTCTATAATAGAAGAAAATTGTGGGTGCGCTCACGGGGAGGCTAAAAAAAGGGATGAAAAAACCTGTAATTAGAATAAGAAATTAATTAAAACCGTATCGACAACCGCCACTGGTAGACAGCATGAGTATTGCAGGGTTTTCGTAGAATATTGTGAAAGGAATTAACTAGGCAAAATAGCTGGGTAACTTCGGGAAATACAGTACTGTCATTATTTAGAGCGTAATAAAAAGAATACAATGAATGGGCGTTACAAGAGATGCTGGAAACAGTTGCGTAAAAAACAGGACCTACCAAGAGATACAGTTTATTGAAATTGCTCAAAAGTAAATAAATCAAAGGAGGTAGCATATATTGTATAGCTAAATAATGATGAGTAACATTAAAGATGTGGGGGCGACTGTTTAATAAAAAACACAGACGTTGTAAACGTGTAATCGGAAAAAGAATGTCTGAAGCCTGCCACGGGTTTGATAAGGTGAAGGGGAGTTTTCAAAAGAGACAAACCGATAGCCCAAACAACCAGGCAGCCGTAACCTTGACAGGTTCTAAGGTAGCCAAAATCCCTTGTTGGGTAAGTTCCGACGTGCATGTAACGGCTTAACGACTTCCATACTGTTCTCTTACAATAAACGAGCGAATTTGGGACCCCTGGTGCAGATACAGGGAAGAAACAGCGGGACGGAAAGACCCTATGCACCTTTACTGTATTTTTACGTTGGTTACTAAGATGTATGAATGTAGGATAAAATGGAGCTTATGAAGAAATTTCGCAAGGAATTTTAGAGGCGATCTTGAAATACTTTTTTATACAACTTTTTAATCTGAATCTTTAATATAGAAACAATGTATCTTTGACAGTTTAACTGGGGTAGTTGCCTATTTAAATAGTAACACAGGCGTGCATAAGGTGAGCTCAATCTGATAACAATCAGAATAACGAGTGTAATTGACAAAAAGCTTTCTTTAACTGTTTAGACTGACATGTCGAACAGGTGACTTATATTTAAGTCGGCTCATAATGATCCGATATTTTTGTGTGGTGATAAATATCTGCTCAACGGATAAAAGGTACGCTAGGGATTAACAGGCTTATCAAGTTTGAGAGTTCATATCGTATTACTTGGTTTGGCACCTCGATTGTCGGCTCTTCGCATCCTGGAAGAGAAGGGGCCTCCAAGGGTTGGGCTGTTCGTCCCATTAAAGCGGAACGTCGAGCTGGGTTTAGAACGTCGTGAGACAGTTCGGTCCCTATCTGCTGTTTTATTTTTAAAGATAGTTTTTCGCTACTTTTGGTACGAGAGGAACAAGTCAACTTGATTGCTTTTTATCAATCGTTACATGTAGCACTTGGCTCTAGTGTTCAGTTTTTTTGATTTTTTCCATTATGCTGATTTCGCTAACAAGTATTTTTTAAATTCTGAAATTTATTGTTTAATCAAATCTAAGAATGAAATTTTGAAACTTATCTTTTTTTCCTCAATGTTTATCACATTGTTCTAAGGTAATATTGTTTTAACTTGTGATGGTTTGCAATATATTGCTTATGGATATATGCGATCTTTTATGTTTTTATTGTAACTTTATGTAGAAAGAAATAACGAGAAAATACCGTTTTATAAATTAAAGCTTTATTTTCGTATCGTCTATGGCGGAACTTGGTAAACGCGGTAGTTTTAAAAGCTATTTCTTAGGAGTTGAGAGTTCAAGTCTCTCTGACGACATTTTTCTTCATGAATTTACAATAAAAAAATTATGGAAGAAATACCTAAAAAAAGAGAAAAACAAAAGTTAGATCGAGAGAGCTTGATAGTACATTGGAAAAAAATGTAAATGTAACCATAGAAGGAATAATTTACGAGATTATGCAACTTTTATCAAAAGCTGATATTGAATCAGAAGCTTTGGATGTTAAAATACAACAAATAACAGACTTCGCAGAAGATGTTGTTAAGTGGCAAAAAAAAGCTTTTGAAAATAAGTCTAGTATTTATCATAAACGTAGTTATAAAGAAGAATTTGAAAAATCGGTTGTTTATGCAGAAAATAACTTGCATACGAATTTTGCTGAACTTTTAATTAATATAGGAAATGAAATGACTTTTGTAAGCTTGAAAAAATTAAAGAAAAAATTACCTAAAAACCTTCCTGAAAATGAAGATAAACTTGAATAAAAAAAAAGTAAGTGCTCGAGAGTTGTATAGTACTCTGAAAAAAATCTAAAAAAGCATTTACAAAAAAAATGTAAAAAAAACCTTTTAATAGATTCGGATGTCGTTTTAAGTGTTCAAGATGAGTATTATTTTAGCATCAGGAATTACAAAATGTAGGTTTAACTGAAGTAGTTTCTTTCAAAAAAAATTTGAAAGGTATGTTTCTACTTTAGAACGAGTACTATGCTAGAATTTGTTTTAATGGGACCTGAAACAGAAAATTAAACCAGGTAATATTAATTGCAAGAACTAAAAAATTCATTTACTGTTCCTGTCGTGTCATGCATTATTAGGTCGAGTAGTAAAATTCTATGTGGTAAACCTATTGACGTGTTTAGGCTCATTACGAAGAAGCTAGAAAAAATATAGAGTAAAAAGCTTAAGAAAAGCTTTTGCTGCATACGCAGTCCGAACAGGCTTAAAATCAAAATTTTTAGTAAAATTTCATCCTTATACTAGTATTAAAGTTCAACCTAAAGGAAAATTAGAAAAAAACTACTAAAAAAATTGTAAAAAAAAAAGCAAAATCGAAAAAATTGACTAAATTACTCATCAATATGCTATAAACATGTAGTAGACCTATGGAAAGCGTTCGAGCTTTATTAGGTTTAACAAGAAACGAAATTGGTTAGCAAAATTAATACTGCTGTTACTATAGAAGCAAATGAAAACTTTAAGAGTTGAACGTACCTGCTCCTGGCATTATGGATAGACGTTCAATTTTACATCAACCGCATAACTACTGGTACTAAAGTTAGTAGATGCTGTTATTCCTATTAGGTAGAGGTCAACGAGAATTAAATTTTAGGTAGATCGTAATACAAGGAAAAACAACTATCGCAATTGATTACTATTATTAGCCTAAACTCGACACAATATAACAAAATGTTAATGATAGAATTTATTCAATTTATGTCGCTATTGGACAACGTCTAAGCAAAAGTCCAAGAAGTTTGTAAACGTATTGAAAAAAACAGATTCTCTTAAAATATAGCGTTATTGTATTTGCTACCATCATATGACACCAGCAATTTGCAATTTATTGCTCCTTATTACTGGTACTACTATGGGTGAATACTTTCGAGATAGAGTGAAATCATGCTTTTAGTCATTTATGATGTATTTAACCAAACACGCACAAAATTCATCGTCAATTAAGCTTATTTATTAAAAACTCCTCCAGGACGTGAAGCATATTCCAGGTGACGTATTTTTACGTTCATGCAAGATTTATTAGAACGTTCTGCGAAATTATCTTAACAAAAATTTAGCTGGTTCTTTTAACTGCATGCCTGTAAATTGAAACTTTTGATGGTGATTGCAACTTCATACATTTCCTACTAATGTCATTTCTAATTACAGATAGGACAAATTTATTTACGTCATAGATTTATTCTTTTAGTGGTATCAAACCTGCAATCAATTATTAATTTCTCAGTTTCTACGTGTAGGTTCAGCTGCACAAATTTGAAACTATGCAATTATTATGTGGTCGTTTTGAAATTACAAATGGCTTTATATAACGATTATATAAATGTTTGCTCGTTTTACTAGTGTATTTAGATCCTTCTATTATAACAAATCCTTTCTACGAGGTGATCGTTTATTAGTAATTATTTAAACAAAAAGCTAATGTCTCCTTTACCTGTTTCAAAAACAAATTCTTTTCATTATATTCTGGTATGAAAGGATTTTAGATTCAGTCCTCTTTCTAAAATTTCTTGATTTTGAAAAAAAATTACATACTTATGTTTGAAAAAGAACCTTATGGTATCCTATATTATTTAATGTTAGAAGTATGATATTGAATGAATTAGTTGTTAATACTCTTAATCGCTTGTTTTATGTAGTACTGAATATACAGCATAATCCTTATGTACATGGTAATCCAATTATTTAAGTTTTTTCCGCTTTTTTTCTGCAGTCAAACATATGTATTGCTATTAATATTTTAATTGTTATTATAACTTTTCAAAGGAAAAATCTCTTTTTTTAGGTTTTTGTAGATAAGCTGTTTTATTTAGACTAAATTTTTTCTCATTTATACTATAAAAATAGTTTAATACTATTTTTTATTAAGCTTTATCCCAATTGAGAAGCTTGTAAAGGAGATAACGTTGTTGATATTTAATAACTATTTAAAGGTTTAAAATGGATTATAAAATATCAAGTAAAAAACTGTTAACGATAACTATATATATATTTTTTTATTGAATAGTTATACCAGAGTGTTTCATAAGCATAAACTTATAATACCCTTAAAATTTATATGTATGAATTTGATCTCGTGCAATATAATTATAAACTACTAATCTTAAAATGGGACCTTCTAGAAAAAAGATTAAATTTAATACCCTTATTCGAAATTATTTCTAGCTTTTTATACTCTATACACCTTTTCAAGTTCCTTTGAAAAAAAACACCTGCTAATGAAAATGTGCTTTGAATTATTAATCAGATAGAAGAGGTTAAAAAAATATATTGTTGAATTCTGATTCGAATATATACATTATATTGATGTATAGTTATGTGCACGAAATTTAAAAAAAGACTTATAACAGTCATTTATGTTATCTTTTATAATATCTGAGCGCTATCTTATACGGGTATAAGGGTTATTACTTGTATGCTTTTACTATATAAATATTTATTTAGTTCTTCATATACATAATATATTTCGCATTACTAAAAAAATGCTAAATTAAAGACTTGTCTAAAAAAAGCTTTTTTCTTAGTAGATCAAATTTACAATAACGTTTTGTGAAATATTATGCACGGTCCACAAAGCAGCGTAGCCTTGAAATTTTCTAAAAGTATAGTTTAATTATAAACAATGTAGCAATATAATTTGAAAACGTCATTAATATTATAAAGAAAATAACTTGATCGCAATATTTTCAAAAAACACTTACAAAAGCGTATTTTTTTAGTTTTATTTAGAACGGTCTTTTTTTTACAAATTTTTCCTCTTATAAAATAACAAATTTAGGTTACATATAAATTCTTCATTAAGAATGCTTTTATACATGATTTGACCCACCGGTCTTAATTAATATCACGCTATATAAATAACTTGACTGGACTCTTTTTTATAGGTTATATTGATTTATTTAGTAGAACAGCTCTTTAATGACGTTATTTATCCATTATTAGAATCGTTTCTTAATACTTTTTTCATGGGGATCCATTAGAAGTTTTTCAGCACTGTCAAAAATACATTTAAAAGAATTTTTATATTTTCTTCTAGATTCAGAAAAACGTTATTTAAATTTTTTTAGAAAGCTTCCTATATTATTATATCCAGCATAAACATAAAAAAACCTACTTTAATTAAATTCCTCTTCTGAACCATTATTAAATTTTTATATTAAGGCTTAAATGCTTTTTATACATATTATTTATACAAGCACAAAGACCAAGCTTAACAAAGCTTTTTTTTAAATAAGACACTCGTAAAGAACTTTCTACTGCTTCTCGGAAATTTCTTGCTAAAAGGCAATAATTAATAGGTTGGAACAAAATAGAACATTATGTCTAATTCTAGATTTAATCTTCTATTTAACGTAATAATCAACTTATAATATAGAAAAGCATATTCTTACAATGTGCTATAACGTTTAAAACAAAAGATTATATTTAAACAACTTTTTTTGTGCTTTTTACAGCGTGTCTTTTAATAAATAAAAGCATTACGTGTAGCCCTTTTTCTGTATTTTAGAGTCAACCCCTATTATTGGTTGTTTACTTGAAAATCAATATTTTTAGAAGAAATATAGGGGTTTTAACATAAAAAATATTTATATTTTTCGTAAACCAGCTCGCAGCTATTCTTTTTAATTATTGCTCAGATATTACTTTTTTATTTGTTTCTATAGTAAATTATTACCCGAGATGTATTTTTTTTAATTATGTGTTATATAGAGATACGTTTTTAAATTTTAGTAGAAAATATTGCACAAAAACTTAACCGAAGCATTATTTTATTGTAAAAAAGCTTGTTTTATTAGGGTTTCGTAATAATTTAACTTTACAATAACGTTTTGTAAGCGCATAAACATATCTAGATATTACACGTAATATTGTATATATTAAATATACTCGAAAAGCATCCTTTAAAAAGTCTGCGCTTATTAGAAAACGGGAACTTGATATTAATACTTTGCATGTAATTTTGTGAAAAAAAGGTTGATTATTTCCATTTATTATTTCTATGAACGTTTTTAAAATATATCAAATGTACGGTGCTTTCAATTTTATATATTTTATGCATAACTAAATGTTTTTTCATTGATTCAATAGTGTTTGTTAGATATTCTTGAAAAAAAGTATATTTTTTATACAAATTTTTTATAACTTCTTTATAAATGATTCTTTAGCTTCTCCTCTTAATATTAAACCAAACATATTATATAAAGCGTCTGTTGAATTAGATTATAAAAAATGCACTCTAATCAACTTTGTCAGATAATTCAAAGTTTCATATGTTTATAATTCGTAATAGATGAAATTAGCGCTTTTTTCAAAACTGTGGGTTTATACGAAATTAAATAAAGTTTTTCAAAAATGTAAGAAATAATATGCCGTAATTAATCTACAACGCATACATAAGGCTGCATTTTTTAATCTTTACTAGGTTACACTTATATAAAAGATTATTTTTAAAATATTTTCATTAAAAAGTATAACTCTAATTTAACGCTCACTTATAATTGCGGTTAATCATACTTTTTAATGAAAGTATGTATTATTTACAATGTAATAACGATTTGAACAGCCGTAATAGAACATTCTAAAATAACAACGAAATTTATGTATTCTTTTTTTACTCGTTACTACGTAATGAAATAGCCTTGTCAATCATCTCTGCAGTATTAATATGCATTCGATACCGCAAAATAATATTCTTGAACAAACCTTAGGCATAGTCCAAATACACTTTTTTGGATAAATTGCTGAGAGTTTTCATAAAAATAATCATTTCGATGAATGCCTGGGTGTTTAAAAAATATTCCTTTCACATTAAGTTACAATATATTTAAAGCTTTTGAGAAGAAATTTTTATATAAAATTTTAGTTCCATTTTGGCATTTAAGTACTCTTTTCAGCTAAATTTTCGTTGAATAACATTAAGCTTTTAAGATGCTTGAAAAAAAAATATAAGTTTATTTCAAAATGGAAACCTTAATCTTTTTTTTATTGTTTATCAACATTATTTCCGTGTTTATAGGTATACAATTTACACAAATTCTAAGGTTTAGCTCATTATGAAAACATTAATGACATATGCTTTCGTATGAATGTTACTTCAAATCACTTTTATTTTAGTCATTTTTATTTAATGAATTCACTTCCTGGCTATATTTATAGCTGGTACAGTGTGCTTTTTCTTATAATTTGCTTATGATGGATATAAGTTTAACTTATCTTTATCGTAAGTTCTGTTTTTAACCAGTCTTTGTGTCATTTCTCTATTGTGAATTTATTGGCTATAGATGATTTTACAGAGAAAAACTATACAATTATTATTTTTTATTAGAATTAGTTTGTATTTAACTTTTTTCTTACTTCGTATCTTTTTACTTTTTTATATTTGGTTTGAAGCTGCTATTACCTTTATTATTTTTAATTTGTTTTATTAGGTGGAGAACGGAAAAGTACGTTTACGAGCATCTTTAATTGCTTTTTTTATATACTTTAATATTTTCTTTTAATTACTCTTTCTACAATTATTTACTATCAATATTGTCACTTGGTACTACTGTACCTATTTGAATTAATATATGTTGATTTATCTTTTACACAACAAGCTCATTGTTTATATAGGCTTTTTAATAGGCTTTTGTGTAAAAATTCCATCAAATCCATTTCTATGTTTGGTTACCTCACGCTCACGTATGAAGCAAGTACATATAGGTTCTGTTTTATTAGCAAGGAATTATCATTAAAAATGGGTGGATATTGCTATTCTTAGAATTTTATTACCGTATTTGCCCGAAAGTTTATGTATGAATATGGCTATGACAGGAGCTTTATTAGGTTTATATGTCAGTTTATTAATACTTCGTTGATTATTTTTAACAGAATCAGATTTAAAAAAGATTAATTGCATATTTTCTCTATTATACATATGAATATTGCTTCTATAGCTACATTCAGCAGGCGAAAAATAGCTTATTTTTGGTGCAGTTGCTATGATGATTATCACATAGTTTGATAGCATCTGTGTCTATTCTTTTGTTATTGGAGTTTTATTATGAACGTTATCAAATAGGTGATATGACATACTTATGGAGGATTAGTTAATACACCATATTTTATTTTGTATTAACCTTTTTTATCTTTGTTCTATCATAATTTTTCTTTTCCCATTAACTTTTGGTTTTTGGCCTGAAATGCTTTGTTTTAACTGGTTTAGTATTAGTCTTCCTATGTTGATATTATAATCATTCTTAATTTCAGGTGTATTTAGTTTTAGCAAGTAATTGATATTTTTTTACTAAAGTATTTTTTGGTATCGTTTACAGAATATTTTAGTAAATACATAGATTTAGACTAAAAATGAAATCTTTTTATTTAGTCAATTTAATTTTTTATGACATTCTTTTCGGCTTACGCCCTAATGTTTATCTTAGTATTTATTGAAAAATCCAGTTAATTTTTTATTAACTGCGTTTATGTTATACAAATTAATATGTCTATCTACTAATTTATTTTTCTATTTTATTGCCTGAAATGTTACTTTCTTTTTAGCTTTATTTTTATTGTCTTTTTATTCTTTTATTTCTTCTGATATAATACAATCCAAAATATTTACGTAGATTTACTATTTATTTTAACTTTTTTTAATCAATTGTATAGCATTTATTATTATATGTTGTTTATGCCGAAACACAGTCTTGGGCTTATTACATAATATGCTATGTTATTACCCCATTCACTATCTTTTTTAAAATGATTAACTTTGTTATTATCTTCTTTTCATCATTCTTTTATTGTTATATCTCTTCAATGAAGATATAAAAATGGCGTTGAGATACTTTTATGCTACATAGCAACTACTTCTAGGGTTTCTTTTTTCATATGACAGCTGCTAATTTTTTATTTCTTTTATGTTTCAATTAGAATTAAGTAATATTGGTGTTTATACTTTAGCTGTTTTAAGCACAGCGAAAACAAGATATGAATCTGGAGCAAAATACTTTCTTTCTTACTTCTTTTATGTCTGGATTAAATTCTAATTGGTATAGGAATATTATATAGTATCTTTTGGTACATTAAATGTAATTGTAGATGAGCTATTTGAGTTGGTTTTCAATTGCCTTTTAGCTCTTTTTGTCAATTTACATTTAGCTATAGCTTTTCTAATGTCTATATCAATTATTAAAGCATCTAGCAGTTCCTTTTCATCTTTTGGACTGGTGATGTATACCTAAAATACTACACCTCTTTATAACCTCTTATTTTGCTACTGTTATCAAAAACAGCAGCTTATTTATCATCTTATATACGATTATGGGAATTTTTCCTGTGTTCTATTGTTTTTATCCAAAATTCATATGCTTATAATTGGAGTCTTGTCTCTTATTAATAGGTAGTTGGCTTGTATTTAATCAAACAAATATTTAAACGCCTTTTTGCTTATAGTTCTTATTGTACATCAGGAATTATTTTGTATTTTATTTTCTTACGGTAACTTTAGAAACATTCATCAGCGCTTATTTTCTATTTTTCAGTATATTTGTTTCATGGTTTTATGCTTTTTTACTTCTTTTACAAAGCGTTGTCTCTCACAGCTGGCAATATTTTGATTTAATGATATTAAAGATCTTGTTACGTTATCAAAACCATATTATCTTATTAGAAATTCAATTTACTTTAACTTTTTTATCTTTTTGCTGGTATACCTCCTATTATTAGGATTTTTTCCAAAATATTTCTTTTATGGAGGCTTTAATATCAACATGAGTCTTATATTCATGTTACTTATTTTTATTTATCTGTTCTGCTATGAGTACTGTTTACTTATTTAAAATTAATTATGACTGTTTGGACTAGTGGTAACATTAAAAGATTTTATTTATTCGTAAATGGTCACCTTTAATGGTTTTTTTATATTAGCATTCAAATTACTAATGTTATTATTCTTTCCTAATTTTTATGCATTTTTTTCATCAATTATTGCATAATTCTTTTTTTTAATTAATTATATGTAGAAAAACAATGAATTTTCGTTTTATGTAAATAATTTTTTTGTTTTCATATGCTTTATATTATAAATTAAGACACCATAGCATTAGAAACATTTAAAAAAAATTCTAATACACTATTTTCGCTTTAACTTTTCAGGTGGATGGCTGAGTCCGGTCAAAGCAGCAGTCTTGAAAACTGACGTATTTCATTGAAATCGAGGGTTCAAAATCCCTCTCCGCCTATATATGCTATTAAAAAAGAGCAAACATTGAGAATTCGCTTTTCGGAACCAGGAAATTCCTATCATGTATGGACTAATAACTTTTCTATGATTTTGTCTTCTTTTATTTGACCGTAATTTTCTATTTGTAATGTCAATGTTCCTAATAATTTTGAACAACTATACTATTGGTTTCATTTAACATATACAATATGATAAATGTAAAAAAATAGAAAAAATCAATTTAAAAAATATCAATGACACACATTATCCAGTCTTAGAATTTGTTTGGACTGTTTTACCGAGCTTACTTTTAATTAATATGAGCTTTACCTACATTTACTTTGTTATAATACTATGGATTTAGTTATTGAGCCTATTTTTACAATTTAAAGCAATTGGTAATCAATGAGTATTGGGCATATGATAATCAATGATTTTCCTTGGGATCCATAAACGTATTGCTATTTGATAGTTTTCTTTTATGATCAAAATCAATTAGTAACTTGGTGAATTGTAGACTTTTGGAAGTTTGATAATTTTTTGATTTTACCAACAAAAAACTGAAATTCGATTATTAGTTACTGCTATGAGATGTTTTACATATGCTTTGCATTACCTTCTTTAGCTGTTAAAATGGATGCTTGTACCAGGACGTTTAAATCTAAGTTGGTTTTAAACGTTAATTTACCTGGTGTTTATTTTGGACAATGTTTCTGAGTTATGTGGTCCTAATCATGGTTTTATGCCTATCACATTATATTTGAAAGCGTAAGACGAACCCAATTTATTATCTAGTATTCTTTTATATTTAAGCTAAAGCTAAAAAGATAAAATTAATTATACATATACAAAAAACATTAATCTAGTTATTTGTATTGGTGTGTGATTGAACCTTATAAAAATCAAGATAAATGAATTATTAATGGGGATAATAACGATAAGAAAAGCCTTTTTGTTATATTTAAAAAAGCTCTTATTCAATTAAAGTAATATAAAGAAGGGGCATAGTGTAACTTGGTAACATACCTGGTTTGGGGTCCAGTGATCTCAGTTCAAATCTGAGTGCCCCGAAACTCTTGTTTTATAAGCATTACAAATGGAATTTTTTAATTTTTTAGAAATTATACAATTAGTATGTAATTTAATTGGTCGGTTTATCTGCTAAATCCAATTCATTACAGTTTTATATTTGATTCTTTACTTATTTATTTGGAAGTATTTCTTATCATTTTAAATAATGAGAAATGTCTTATATTGGGTTGATTATTATTATTTGTATATATAGGTGCAGTTAGTATATTATTTTTATTTTCTATTTTTATTACTTGATTTACGCTCGTGCATCTTTATATCATCAAGAAAAACTATTTGCATTAACTTTCTTATTTAATCACAGTTGTTTTTTTTTCGGAATGTACTCTTTTGTTTAAATGATCCTTTAGATTTTATTCCGTCTTGAAGATAGCACAGATATTATATTGTATTGGATGTCACTTTTTAATTCTCGTCTACGATATTGAAATTATTGGACATTTATTATATAATGAATATTTTATCGTTATTATTTGTTAGCACTTATGACTTTTATTTGTTGCATTAATTGGGTGCTATTACTATTTCTTTGTCTGTGAGCTGCTAGATTACGTAGACAAATTACCAATAATCAATTAGCTAGACAATCTAGCGTCGTTTTTACGTTCGCAAATCAATTAAATTATAATTTTACACTTTAGTCTTATGTAGTAAGTTATTTAAATTATTTTCTATGTTTTGCTTGATATAAACACACGTGGAATTTTATTTTGTGATACGCATTTTCATAAAAAAAGCATTACTTTCTCTTTATTTACTTAATATAAATATTAAAGGTAATGCTTTATGTAATTTCAACAAACTCTCTTACACATACGTTTTAATTTAAAACGTATGATTACGTGCTTGAATAGTAGACAATTTATTTGAGTGCGGTTTAACGACAAATAACAAAATTTATAAAATTATACTGGCTTTGCAAGTAATTTGGTGTTATTATCAATATATATAATGCATATACTACTATGTCTTGCTACATTAAAGTATATATAGAAAATAGCAAATTTTTTATTAACCTTTAAAATTCTTGTAATGAATATGTTAATTTATGCTAAATTAGTATTAAAAGAGCTCTTTAAAAAATTTTATCAGCAACTTTCTATAAAGCTTGCCGAAAACAAAATATAGCAACCAATGTGTATTTATTGTTTAGACCACAAAAAACAAAGCTTTCTTCAAGAACATAAAAAAGTCTTTTTTTTCATAATTTCTATTATACGGAATATCAAGTGTGATAATGATTTATGCTTATTAAGTAAATACGTATAAATTTTCACAAGCAGTTATTTCCTTCTGTAATAAGAAATCTTGGTATAAATTTTTAAAAGGAGCGTGTTCTAGCATTTTATTATTACTAAGCACTAATATATGCAAAATATAATTTTTCACTTGAATTCATATGAGAAAAAGCATATGAAAGGGTTGGGTTTGGTTTGCCGTAGATAATATTTCTATAAAATTATACTGGAGCTTTTTTTAGCTAGTTTAATTTTTATTAAAGCGCGTTATTTTACAATGCATATTTTAATTTAAAAATAAACCAAAAAAGCTATTTCTTTGCAAATTGTTGCAAAATAACTTTTGTAAAGGGTTTTTATAGAGAAAAAAATATTTACTGTATAGCATTGCATCATTTATCATGTGATTACTCTAATAAGCTAAAAAAACAAGCTAAAAATATCATAAATAATGCTTAGTTTCACTTTACTACTGAGATTCGTTACTAAATCCGTGATAGAGTTTAATTCATGCCACTAAAAGAAGTTTTTCAATAAAAACTTATAGAAAGTAGTGTCGCTTATGATCTAAAGACTAAACTTTACATAAATTACGAATTATGATAGACGCGGCTTTATTAGTATAAAAAACCACCTAAAAACATTTATAACGTATTCAATATTTAGATAATATTTGTTAAAGAGATTGCTGAATAAAAAATTATAGTTGTTTTATGTAGGCAATAAATCCTGTAGTCATTATTGCGAAAACTCTTGTTTAGTTATTTATAGCCAGTTTAAGTTTCAATTTAAGGGAAAAATTCGTAAAAATAATGTGAATACCTTCTTTTATGTCACTAAAAGCTTTATTAGAGGTAATACTTGTTGATTACGCTATAAATACAATGAATTAAATCAAAAAAAAATACTTTAAACTTCATTTAATATGTTGTTTAAGGTATAACAAATGAAAAAAAATAAAAAGAATCTTACTAAAAATAGAATTATTCCGAATAACTAAAAGAAGTAGTTTCAATGGTAAAACGGAAGTCTCCTAAAACTTCATTTGTGGGTTCGACTCCCACCTTTCTTTGAGAAGCAATCAAAAATATTTTATTTGAACATTATTATTTTATTGAGTTATGTCAACAAAAAGAAGAAAAGTTTATTTAGTGCTGGAACAGGAATTTTTATAAGAAGTTGATCTTAAAACTATATTTATAAACAAAACAATTAATAGAAATGATATAAGACAGTACATCTTGTGACATCATATAAGTATAAATTATGAGAAAGAATCTATTTAGGAAAAAAATTAATTAGAGCAGGTATGTATTAGAGGTAAAGTATCAATTCGAAGATCGTCGTCGTTAGATTTATGCGTAGTATACAGCCTTGTTGTTATTATAAAGCAATCTAAAACTGTATATAATTTTTGATGATGCTTTATTGGAAATTAAAAAGAAATTTGAGACGAAAACACCCAAGATTTACTTGAAAATTCTTAAAAGATTATTATTATACATTACGAGGAGGTTATTTGTCAATTAATAAAAAGTCGTGAAAAATCTTTTTTTTAGTCTTATATACAAATTTCAAAAAACACAAAATTAACATTATATAGTTATTAAATACAAATAAATTTCGTACATGTAGAAACAACGGCTAATGCTGCTGTTCGTGAAAATTCAACAAAAATATTCATTTGTTTTCTACTTTCTTTTCCTTTCTTAAAACGTAGGATAAGCTTTTATAAGTGGATTTTTTGTATTTTGGATATGGAAGATATAAAAAAAGACAAAGGGTATCTGTAAACGGCGTTATAAAAGAGGAACAATGCCAACATTCTACATGTACTAGCCGCTATTTTCATCAGTAAAACGAACAGTTAGAACGGTTTATGGTATAGCAAATTGTTGATTTAAGTTTGAATTTACAGCAAGAACTTTATTTGATGCTTAAACGATATAATAAACGTACTAATTATATAAAAGCACGATATAAAATAAAAAAAACGTCTAAAAAAAATAGACTTAAATTAATTAGATTTTTTTCAACAAAAACTCATATTGTATCTGGTAATCGATACAGATTAGCTAATTTGTTTGAATATAAACAACTTATTCTGATTATACTAAAGATAGACATACTAAACTACTTGAACCAGCATTCACTTTATGTTTTCAAAATAAGATAGAAATGACGGAAAAAGAAAAAATTAAGTATCTAGAAAAACAGAAAAAGAAAAAAAAATTTGTTAAAATAAAAACTTCTGTATATAATCTTTTGTTCGAGGTTCAGGAAATTTACAAGAAAAAAACCAGTAAAATTTCTAGCAAATGCAGAAAAAAGGGAATTATATTTGAAATGGAAACAAAGTAAAGTTTTAAAATACAAACAAAAATTGCTTTGGGAAGGACGATTAAGAGACCAAAAACAAGAAGAAATAAAACGCTTGAAAAAAAAATTTCAAAAGAAAAAATATAAAAACTTTTTAAAAAAAATGTTAGCAGAAACCAAAAAATTCTTTAAAATAAAAGCTACAAGAATTAATTTTAGGAAATTCAAAAAATTAAAGAAAAAGACTATTTTTAGGAATAGATTAAGATCCTTTTATCTTTTTTTAGCAAAAAAAAATAATAAAAAAAGAATTATCTTCAAAAGACGAAATACAACACCAAAAATCAAGTTTCGTGATAAATATCATGCTAGAGCTATTAAACGTAAAGCTAATAAAAAAGCTTATGAATTTCGTGTGAGAAGAAGAAATAGATTATTTAAAAAGTTTAAAAAGAAAAATTTGAGACTTTATCGAAAAGTCCATCTTTATTTAGCTTAAAAAAACGCTTGTAATAAATTCAAGTAATTTAAACCGTAAAACTAGATACAAAAAGTTATTCAGACTTCTATATGTAGCTTTTTAAAATACGTTTTTGGCTTATATATAAAAAAAAACCTTATGGATATCAAGACAAAGAAGAATATGAAAGATTTCTTTTAGCAAGAAAACCTTTAAAAAACATTGTAAAAAACAAATTACTTTTGAATTTTAAACAAAAGGCTTTTCATTTTTTTCATCCAAAAAAACCTAAAAGAAAATTTTATAATAAATTTAAAGCTAAACGTGAATTGAAATCTAAATATGGTCTCAAAAAGAGCGCTAAAAACGGAATTAAATTAAAAAAAAATATAAAAACTTCCTACAAAAAATTACGTCCTTCTGTTTTAAAAATGGCTACTACTTTTACTTCTACTTCTATGGATAACTTTACAAAATTTATGAATCGCAAAAGCTTTTTAAAGTCAAAAAGACATCTTATACAGAAATTTAAACCTAATTTAGTAAACATGAAAAAAATAACCAAAACTTATAATAATAGGGGGTAGTGAAATTGGATATCACACCGGGCTCTATGACCCGTAATTCTAAGTTCAAATCTTAGCTCCCTAATCTCTTTTGGAGAAGTTTTATAAAAAGAAATGAAAAAAAATATTTTAAAAAATTACTTTAAACATTTAAAATCATTCGAAGTTCTGTTTTTATATAAACGTTTTGTTAGGTTTTTTTTTTATTCATGTATTAAAGCTTTTTTTGGTCGTGTAATATTTATATTCCAGTTTTGTGCGAAAGCTAAAATGGAAAAAATCAATAATTCACTTACTATAGCAAGTTTACTTTTAATCATTTTTAAGTTATTTTTGGCTCTTTTTAAGATAAAATTATCATTATTAGTTCATTTAAGTGTCTTATTAGTATTATTTGTAGTGGATTATAAAATAAAAGATGTTTTTCAAGAGATGAGAAACATCTTAGCAACTTTTTTATGTTGTAATTTACCTGAGAGTTCTTTTTATGATGCAGATCCTGACAAAAATGATGAGGATTATGAAAACCCTAGTGATATTAATAATAATTGGTACAATCATTCTTTATTATATTTTATTCACTTTTTAATCTTTTTTAGACTTTTTATTCTTATGGAACCTTTTTTGTCTATTATTTTAAAATTTATTGCTATTAGGTATTTTTTTTTGAATGAATACTTATTTATCGCATATTTTATCTCTTTTATCTTTATTTTTAGTAGATTTGTATTTTTATTATCAGATAAAACCATAAATAAATGGAAAATATCTGTAAAAGAACTCCTAGAAAAAAAAGAAGAAACACCCAAAATAACAAAAGAAAACATAAAAATAATGACGCATTGGTCACTACGATATATTAGTTTATGGGATTTCACTCAACGTTTGCAAAAAAAAGTAGTATTAGATACTATTTTACATAAATGCAAAGAAGTTAAATGGAAGTTTAACATTAAAAACTTAAAAACGACTTATAAAAATGACTATGTAAGTCATTGTATAATTTTTATCGCTTTTTTTATTTTAGGCTATTATGTACCTTTAAGTGATGCGGAAAATGTTTTAAAAACGACATTTGATCTTATTTTTATAACTAGAATTAATAATAATTTATTTAAGTTAAAAAATAGTGCAGATCATGCGTTATTTAAAAATTTATATGGACATTACGGTATTTTTAGGATTAAAAATAGTAATTTAGATGTAACTACTCTAACTACTATAAAAATCCAATTAGAACCGGAATTTAGTGTTTTTCCATTTAAAGAAAACATAAAAATGCCTCCCATTCCGATAATAAATGGTTTTCAAGGGTATTCGGGTATGACTAAAAATTTAGGTTGGAAAAGTGATTTTGAAAAGCTTATTGAAAAATATCAAAAGAATACAAATCCTAAAAAATTTTTAAATTTAATTGATTTGCAATTTTTAGATGAGGCTATAAATCAAAATATAATCATAACAGATAAAACTTTAGCAGAATTAACGCCTCTGCAAAGCGATTTATTAATTTTATTATCTAAGATTGATGTTCCATTAAAAAAAGAAATTTATCGAACTGCGTGGCAATTTTTTGAACCACAGAAGTTCGATACAGATTACCGGTTACTTTCATTAAAAAAAAGTGAACGCGCTTTTAGTACTATTAATGATTTGGCGTTTGATTTCGGACCTGTGATTTCAGCTTATAAAAACGTTATTCAGGAATTTTGTTTAAATGAAGGGTCAAAAATAAATCAAGAGCTTTACCTATCTGACTCTATCGTCGACGTAATTCCAAAAATAAGTTCTCAATTTCAAGTCAAACCATTTACTAAAAAAGATCTTACAGATCTTGACTAAAAAACCACTTATAATAATGAACATACAATATATTTTCAGCAGAATTTTTCTTTTTTCTTTGCTTTATAGGCTCTTATATAAAAAATGTTATGCATAATGCATATATCGTAGAAAAGCTATTTTTACTTTGATTTCGTACAAAAAGCTGTGAAAGTAGTTACATATAAAAATGAAATATTCAAGAAAAATCACATGGTTATCATTTTAGTTCATGTAAGTCCATGGCCAATTAGCAGTATCATGGGGAGTATTTGCGATTTATGATAGAATTGTAGCAAAATTGCATGAACATCAAAAGAGCAAATTCAGTATTATGCATTTATAGATAATGGTATTCTTATTATTCGTTGCAAAGATGGTTCATCGATGTTTTCTGTAGAAGGAAGTTATAGAAGGAAAACATACATTAATATTACATAGAATTATTTAAAAGAGGTTTTTTTCTATTTGATCTTATCAGAAGTAAATGTTTTTTGGAGCATTATTTGTGCATATTTATATTTAAGCGACACATACCTACAATATAGGATCGGTTGTCAATGGCCACCTACTAATTTATTTTGAAATGAATCCTATTGAAATTACCATTAGCAAAATGCTTTTTTATTAGTTTGCTTCAGGATTATGGGGAGAATTAACTCATGTATGCATTACATTTAGGATTAGCTTTCTGTAGCTTCTCTTTTATATAAGTGTTTTAATGCTTTTTAGGTTTTATTTTTTTTAATCATTCAATTCAATGTAATATAGAGCAGCTCCTTTTAAGTATTGATGTATAGTGTTTTTGGTTCTCTATTTTATATTTATTACTGAGATTCCATGGTATCCACGTCTGTTATTGGATTAATTTTCTATTTTAGTTCAATATTTTTAGAATTAACGCTGGTTTAGTTACTAGAAAACATCTATTTAGGTTTTGATTTTTGCTATTTGGTATTGGCTATTTTGTTGATATTATTTGTTGATTCGTTTGGTATTTTAATCTATTATTATCCTACTAGCTATATAAGACATCACTCGGCGTTAATATAATAACAATAATTTGCTTATTAAATACTCTTAGATCACGTTCTTTCAATCAATTTGAAAAGTTTTAATACGCTTTGAAACAACTTTCATGAAGCAAAAACCTTTTGTAAATAACCTATAACAATCGTTCTCTATATTTAAACAGCAAAAAATGTTAGGGTTTTGCCTTTATACATAAAAATTCCAATAAAACTTGTTTCAATACGTTATATTGGTTTTTTTTCTTGAATATTTGCTTTTTATATGACGGATGAAACGTTTCAGTAGGTTTATTTAGTTCCGCTCATATAAAAATGCATAAGCTTATAATTTATATTTACAACTATATTATATGATTTTCTTGTAATTTCTTCTATTTAGCAACTTGTTATCAAGAATACACCGACATAGAAGAAAAATTGCATTGAAAACTATTTTATGTATAACATTGTAAAGTTTAATTAATAGCTTATAATACTCGTTTCGTTAGGTTATTATAAGTATTTATTAAAAGAGCAATTAGTTACTAAAAGAATGGCGGAATTGGTAAACGCACCTAGTCTTAGAAACTGGCGTCGCAAGATTTGAGAGTTCAAGTCTCTCTTCTTTCATACTTTGTACGTAAATTTATCATCTTGGGAGCATTAACCATCAAAAGCTTACAGTTTTAAATACCGTAATTGGGAGCTTTCAAAGAAAACTTCTATTGATCTTTTCTTCTACTTTTGGTATATAAAGTAGTAATACAAAAAAGAGGATAATGAAATTTACGTATTTTACCTCTGTGTTAATTATTCACACAATGAGGAATTAATAACTTAACACATCAAGATTCAATTTTGGATGCAGAGAAACAAAATAGAAATAAAAGTAAAATTAAAAAAAATATTTTATTAAGTAATAAAAAAGGGTTAACTAGTGTATATAAACCATATAAATACAAAAAATGTCTTTAAAATTATTAAATAAGATCTCTTTGCACAAAAAGCGATTTACAAGTAATTTTTGGAAAATTTATTTGATATTGAAACTAGTACTTGCTTTTAAAGAATTTAACAACAATTAATCAAGTTACAAGAAAAAACATATTTAAGCTACTAGTGAAGAAATTGTATATAATTACGATTTTCGTGCTTCTTTATTTAAATGAAATAGATTTAAAAGCATTTGAATGCGTGTGATGCAATTAATGTTAATAGGTTGTAATCCTGTAATTAGAAGAACCATGATAGCATTACATATATAAAAGAGCTTTTCATGCACGTGGTTATACCTATATACACAAACCGGAGCATATTCAAAATACTAAGCTTTAATACTATATAATTTAGGTAATGATTATAACCAGATTGATAAATATTTGTATTAGGTAAAGATAAATTCTTGTAAAAAATTTTAACAATTAAAAAACCATTAATCTTGTATAGGACAAACCACTTTTGCAAAAAACGAACAAAAAACTATTTTATGACGTGTTAAAATTGTTATATAACCGATTATTCATTAATAAGATTTTTACCTAATAATGAAAATAATCATTTAACTCAAAGCTTAAACTAAAAGTCCTCTTTATAAAGAACTTTTCATATAATCTATGGATACGGCTTTTGTTATTCTTTATAAAAACGTTAGTACATTAGCTTCTACTAGAAGTTAGGAGCTAAATATAGATAATAAAATTAATTTTGTATGTTCCTACTTTTATGGTTGCCAATACCTACTAGAAAAAATCCTATATTATTACTTAGTAGGTGCTAGACGAAATTAAAGTTAATATAATCAATTTATAATTTTATCATTTATCTAAGGCACACTATGGTGGTATGGGAGCTTTTCAAGCAGATTTATATATTGCCTACAGTTACTCTCATTATCGTATAGCTGCTTTATACGTTAATATTGTTTGGACAATATAATTCTACAAAAAAGCTAATTTGAAAGATTTTCTACAAAGTAAATCTAATTTTATTTTATCCTTTATTTAATAACATTAAACGATCATTAAATTAACTAAAAAACATTCCTTCAAAAGATTACCTAACGAGCATTTTTTTTTAAATTTCTGTTTCAAAGCTTTTCGTTATCATGTTATTGAATAGATTGTTTAGGCGTATCTATATAATAATTTTTAATATAATTTCTCCTTTTCTATTTTTACAATATTTATCATTAATTAAAGCGCCTTCGTTAATAATATTGTAAAAAATGAATTAGAGAATTCTTACATTTATAGAATTCTTTAACGCAAAAGTTATCAATTAAAAAAAGTCATAATGTATAATTTATTAGAAAAATTTCGCCTATAATCTTGCAACAAATAGAAGGTAAACGAAAAATAAGTATTGCGTGCGTTCCAAAACTACGCTTATAACCACAACTAATCTACAAAAATTCTCTTTTAGCATTACCTTCGAAAAAAATGATCAAATTATCTACTGTTAATTTGCTTTTTACAAGATAATATTTCACGTCTTCACTTTTTATGTACTTTAGGATGGCTTTAGATACATTGTCAGGAAAAATAATTATATAAATTAATACATGTTGTATATCGATCCAATTATTAGTAGGTTCCTCTAAGCTTAATAATAGTAGCTCTTTTGATCTGTTGCTTTAATTACATTAATTGAACAGAAAAGGAATGGCTGCTCACAAGTACGTATGGTGACCTAATGTCGTTGGTTATGTAGGTTTATACAACCTTTTGCCGATGCGTTAAAAAATTAATCATTAAAGAAACCTGTTTCTATCATTGCTTCTAATGGCTATTTATTTCCTATTTTCTCCTTTAATGATTTTCTTGTTTAAGTTAACTGCTTGGGGGAATTATGACTTTCTGACGCTATAGATGTTATTTATGATTTTCCTCTTTAATTCTCTAGTTATGCTTTAACAACATTCCCTTGCAGGTCAATACATTTTAATTTCTGGTTGAGTAGTGGTTCTAAATACGCTTTATTTAGGTGCTTTACGTGCTGCTTGCTCAATTCATTTCTTATGTAAATGTTTATTTCTCATTGCTCTTCTTAATGTTACTCTTATTTAATCAAACATTTAAATATTAATGAAATTTATTCTTAACCAGGTAAGATGATTCTTTATAATCTTATAGGCTTATATTTTGCCTTTTTATTCTTTTTTGTTGCTATTATGGCTGAAGCTAATCGTCCTCCTTTTGATTCTGCCTGAAGCTGAAGGTGAATAGTCGCAGGATACCACGTGGAATATGCTTCTTTACCTTTTGCTTTCTTTTATATAGTGAATATGCAAATGTCTTTTTTTAACTCTATCTATTGCTAACTTCATTTTTATCTTTATTCTCTATCCAACAAGTCAATTTTCATCAGCGAAAGCTTTGATTCTTGGCGGTTTGTCTTGTGGTACTGCTTGTTGGCTTAGTTCTTATCCAAATTTGTGATTAGAGCTTCTTTTCCGCGTTTATTTGATTGATTATATCATGGAAATCGGTTGAATTTGCATTATATGTTTAATTTAGCTATGATTTTCTTCATAATTTAATCTAGAATTTTTTGTAAGTCTTCTTTAATATTACTTATAATAAAATACAATTTTATTTATATAGCCTTCTTTTTAGCAGAGAAGAGTAAAAGGATATTGCGAAGATTAAATACACAATAACAATTATACGTTTACTCCACTACAATTTTCTTTTTTTTTAAGCCCCAAGGCGGTATAGGTATACTTATTTTATTTTAACTATTTCTATACGATAATACATGTAAAAAGTCTTTTTTATGTAATTATATACGATTTCCAGTATTTTTTTCAATTTATACCTCATTTAAGTGTAAAAAGCGATATAATTGATTTTTTATAACTTATCTTGGGTTTTCTTTGTTTGACTAGATCCTAAATTTTTAATACAAAAATTATTTCTATGTATACTAAAAGAATCAAATAAACAAAATACTTGAACGTTGCTTATAGCTTGATTAATTTATGTTGACGTTTTTACTAGCTGAGGCTTATGTGAAACCCAATCAAAAATGCATTCGCTATAACATCAATTAAAGATGAAATCGACAAATATTTTATTGAATAACCTAAAGCGCTGTTTTTTAGTATCTTTTCATTATCTAAACCAATATTCAAGATTTTTTGTCACGGTACTCGAATACGATTAAAATAGTTACATAAAATTTTGTCTTAAATTTGCTAAAAAAAATACATATATAAAATTCACCGTAAGTTATCTCTAATTTATATGAAAGCGTATTTTTTTTATTAACAAAATTATGTCAAGCGCTTATGTTATTTTCTAAGGAATGTTCTTAAAAAGAAAAATTTAAAAGTTTTTAACGGCGTGATTGTTTATTGTGGAAAGTAACATATAAAATTTGATATTAATTTTTTTTTTTCATATTGGAGGGTTTCATTTCAACTGCTAAAACTATAGGTAACATTATTCTCATTTTTTTATTGCTTGTGTAGTCCAGAATACATACAAGACTAGAAGGTATAAAAAAGACATTTTTTTTTTAATAGTTTCTTGAAACTTGCCTTAAAAAAATATTTTGTATGACTTATCGTTAAAATCAAAACCTAAATAGATGTTTTAATATTTACTCCCCGAGCTATATATAATAAACCACTATTGATTAAATAAACAATGATTAAGGATTATTTGTTTAAATACATAAGGAAACACTCCGTGTTTATTGAATCAAGATTGCAATTAGCAAAAACTTTCTTCTTTTAATAAAGTAAGCTTATCGTTTCCAAAAGGATTAATTCACTATAAGCTTACTTTCTCATTTATAATATAATTTATATGATTTATCGTCAATCTTTATTGTGTAATAGGGTTTAAGGTTTAAGGTTTAAGGTTTAAGGTAAAGCTAAAACATAATATACTAATAAGCCTATCCCGCAAGAAAACTTATCATTTTTGCAATTAACGTTAAATTCAACTTTTATACTTTTTTTAGTTTAGCTAATCTTTGATTTCATACATAGAGATATGTCCGTTAGTGCATCATAACTATAAGTTAAAAAAAAAATTTATCTCAAATTTACTCCTATGAATATGTCGGCTAAAAGAAATTAAATTAAAAACCCCACTTCAACGTTGCTTTGTGTATAATTTGATTAATCTCTAATCTATGTTGGCGTTTTTGATAATTGTTATAAATGACGATTAATAGTTTTCATAGCGTTTCAACTAAAATATCTAAAAGTCATCCTTCACGTTATTAATTACAGGCTGGAGAGAATCGAAAAATATCTATTTAGCAAATTAAAGTACTGTTTTATAATATATTTCATTAAAAAAAACAAGAGCTAAAATTTTTTCCACGTTATTAATTTCCTGCAATTAAAATAAATATATACGAATCTGTCTTGATTTTGTAAAAAAAAGGGTAGAAAGGGATATAAACTCTATGTAACTTATTGCAGATAAAAAAAAATAGTAGTTTTTAATTGATTAAAGCCAATTTAAAAAAATTTCTTATTGATAAAATTATGGTAAGCGTTTTTCTATTTTTTAAATGTAATATGTATATGTCATGTAATATGATAGTAAATATGATGTTTATTGGTAATATGGTTAATGTGCTTAAAATAGAAATTTTTTAATAGTCTGTTTAGTTTGAAAGCAGCATATAAAATGAATATTTGATATTAATTTTTTACATGTTGGCGGTTTTTTTTTATTCGACTGTTAGGAATGAAATACAAAAAAAATTATTTTCATCTTTACTAAGACTATTTATTCCGTAATGTATATAGAAAAATTTATAAAATAAACTTTTTCTTAATCATTGAATGCATTTTGGAGACTTGATTTAGAAAAATGTCTTTCATATGGCTAAAAATAAATTTTATATATTTTTCTTTATTTTTCAAAATATATACAATTAGACTGCTATTGATCAAATAACTAGCATGAGGTCGTAATGGATAAATAAAACCCTAATATTTATAAAAAAACAATTAAAACTTGCAATTAGCAAAAACTTATTATTCTTAATAAGTTACGCTTCTTGATTACAAAATATTTAATAATGGGAATCCTTTATAAGCTTAATTTATGATACAAAACTATTTATAAAAAATTACTATTAAGCGTTATTGTAAAGAAGAGGGCGTTCAAAGGAAAAATATTATACTATATTAAGCTATTTAAGGATAGTCACTTCTACCCTTTTTTGTAAATTTACGTTCTTTTTATTTCTATTGTATTTTTTCTAATTTAAGTTCGGTAATAAATTTGTGATTTGATATGGCCACGATATTTTTGATTACCTTTATGTGTGATTTTTAGAGCGTATCTATAAAATGAAAAAAATATTATCAGCATTTACAAGTCCTAACCATTTAACAGCCCTAACTTTATACCAAATTTTGAATTTTATAGCTAAAACATGTAGTTTACTTAGCTTTTTATAATAAGTTTTGGAATTTTATACATAGCGAGACCTAAAATAACCAGTTAATTCATGACAAAAAGTAATTGTAGTAAAAAAAAAATCATAAAAAGAAATTAAAATGACAATCGGAGAACTTTGCCAAAAATACATTTTTATCTTAAAAAGCTTCAAATTGTCATTTTGATACTATATTCGGCTTAATTGTTTATATTTTCTTTTACACATTATTAAAAGCTACTAAGAAATTTATTTCACCTTTATTTCTTTTAATACAATTATGTTTTAATAAAAACTTAAGAAATCGAGAAAAGAAACCAAAGGAGCAATTCATTATATGTAAAATTTAGCGTTTCTACTAATCTTTCATTTGACAACTTATAAAAAAATAAAAAAAAGAAAAATAATTAAAAAAAGAAGTTAATAATTAAAAAAAAAGATATGCTTTCTACCATATGTTTTAAGGAATTTTTTACATTACAGAATACATCAATCATTATATTGTCAGACATATAACTAACAATAAATTGGTATTTTTTCATAATAAAACAAATTGAGCCAGGGTGATCAAAATAAAGAATCAATTTGCATAAAATAATTTTTTCATAAAAGTTTATTTTATATTAAAATTCTGTATAGGTTTTTTCAAAAATTAATTTAATTGCACCTTGATATTTCTTTCAGCTTTTTATTTTCGAAAGTGTATGCCAAAATAATTAATCCCACTTTAGTTGTTTTTTAGCGTTTTTATACAGTTTTAAATTAAATCCAAATCAAAACAACAAAGGATAGGCTTAATTATTTTTAAATTAAGTTTATATTAGATATTTCTAATTACAAAAGGGGTGTAAAAATATCATAGATTAATTCAATTTGTATTTTATACTTTATAAATGATAATAAATTGAATTAGAACAAATTACCGAAAATTTAGGTATAATAAATTAATCACATCCTTATATTTTCTTATACTTTTTATAAGTCTAAAATTGTTATAAAAGTAATTAATCGCACCTTTATCTATCTTGTTATATCTTGTTAAATTAAACGTAAAAAGAATCCTCTTTAAAAAGATACCTTTTTCAAATAATTTTAGTCTTAAATCACGCTCAATTTATATTTAACTCTTTTTAAATCATTTTTTTGATTATTTCAAATTAGTCTGCATATGATAGCAAAATTTAAAAATGATATTTAGCAAAAAAAATATGAAGTTATTATTAATTTATATTTACATGGTTTTCAATTATTTTTCATAAATGGACTTGATACATAGACTCGGGAATAAATTTAAAAAAAAAGAAGCAAGCATTTATCGTTTCTACCAGATTGATTTAATACAATATAATTTTTCTTATTTGTACACGAAAGTACGTATTTCTTTTTTAACGCTATACTCCACTAATACTAAATACAAAGATAAATTTTCATTATTTTGCTGTTTATGAAATTATAAAAAAATAATGACCAAAATTTGAAATTGACGTTGAAAAAGAAGCTTTATTAAATATTAAGTACATACTATACTTATTATATATATACGGATTACATAATTCATTATTTTAAAAGGATTACAAAAAGTTAAATTTAAAAAAAGCAGGTCTAGATATAACTATTAGCAATATATAAATATATAAAAACATTTTTTACTTATTAAAGACATATAAAGAATAACACCGTTATATTTTTTCAGTTTTTTACGCTTTTACAATTATGTCATATGTTTTAAGAAAATTAAAGTCTAACGTGTAAAAAAACAATAAAGGTGCGATTAATTTATTATACCAAATTTAGAATTATAAAAAGTATTAAAAAATATAAAGGTGCGATTAATTTATATTTACATTGTTTTTGATTGCATTTATATTTTATATAGAATTTTTTGGATATAGCTGAAAAAAATACTAAAAGCAAAAATTAAACATTTAGAGTTCCTTCAACATAAAAGATTGATTTAGATACAAACATCTTATACAAGAACACGCGTTATTTTTAAACTTTATGCTGTGTGTTTCGATTGAAACCCCACGTCTATTATAGTTATTTTTTATCTATCTTTTTATTTACATATATAGAGTATAACAAGAAATAATGATTAACAAATTTAAATTGGTGTTTAAACAATAGGCGGGACTAAGACTTAGTATACCTCATTATATATATTCATTAGATGATGCATTTATCTCAAAAGGATTATCCAAAAAAGATTAAATTCTAAAAACAGGTTTAGATATAAACTAATAATTAAAAAAAGATACAAAAAACATTTTTTAAGTGTAAAAAGTATTTGAATGCATTTTTTATATTTTTTTAATTGCTTTTACGCTTACCAAAAGAAAAGTGATAAGATATAATTAAGCAAGTATAATTTTAATGTATATGAAACAAAAATAAGCTTTAGTTATTTTTTAACAAATTTAAACCACATAAATGTATACAAATTATGGAAAAGTATGATTAAATTTATTTACATGACTTTTTACAGGGCTTTTTATGATTTAACTTTTTGGTGCGTCTTTTGAAACGAATCAATTATTAAATGAATATATATGTATGTATTTAGTCTTTAAACCAGTTATTTTTAATGCTGTAACGGTTGTTTCTTTGTATTTAGTTATAGTTGAACGGCAAAGTGTAAAAACAAATAAAGATGGGATTAAATTTTTATTTAATGATAATACTTCTGTTTTGTTGGGTCTATGTATTATATTATGGTTATTCGTTACCGGGCATAGGATGGTTAAATTAGTACTACATGTAAAATTAATGAAGATATTATAATTTTTATCCTCCATTTATAATCTTTATCAATCGTTACATGTAGTACTAATTAAAAATTATTTGAAACAACATTTCTTCATGAAATCAAGTAATATAGCGGGAAATGCTTGATTATCTATAACAGCAAATTGTACTACTTTAACTTTACAAATATATGTTATACTATTTTTTAATATATTCGACAGGTCTCTTTTTCAGCTTGCTTCAATAATTCTTTGCGCAATAAGTTTGATTTAATAAAAAATACAATATGGTATAACACGCCCAAGTAATGCTTCTTTTTAAAGATAAACATTATTTCTTAGACACATTATTTAGAAGCAACATACCTATATCTATATATATACCTAATAAACAATTTATTTGTTGTTCACGCTGTATTTTAGTGGTTTGTAAATTGCTTTTTTCTTCCTATGGAATGTTTATATTTACCAAAATTATTTTTTAGCATAATTTAAAGCTTATTTAACATTACACTACCAACAAATAATGCTCTAACCATTTTTTTATCTTTGTACCCTGTAAGTTTATATAATTCATTTTTTATTTGTCGTATTAGTTTTTTTATAATTACAGTTTGATATTTTATTATATATTCTATTTTTAAGTTGGTTTTTGACACGCTTAGTTGAATAATTGCAGAAATATCTGGGACGAAAAAAAAGCAGCTTTAAAAGAAGTTCGTGATACAGAAAAGTTTACGTATACTAAAAATAACGCTGCAATTTATGCTAATAAAAAAAAAAAAAAAAAA
>Ga0160427_10000082_pt1 | contig 72475 bp, 60 predicted proteins | sample SolpanmetagenomL_FD_108194 | JGI IMG/M metagenome (GOLD analysis project Ga0160427, IMG submission 108194) | Solar panel surface microbial communities from Lawrence Berkeley National Laboratory, California, USA - L | ecosystem: Engineered > Built environment > Solar panel > Unclassified ...
AGCGCGGCAGCGCGGCAGCGCGGCAGCGCATAAGTGGGTCTAGTTCAGAACGGGTAGAATTGGGCCTGCCGACCGAGAAGCTCCGTCAGGGACACGCTATCCGGGGCACGGCCAAATGGCGGCAGGTGATGGAGGCCGCCCGCCAGCAGGCGCTAGGCTACGTGCGGGCGCTACCGGCTAGTGAGCCACGCCCACCCTTCGTGATAGTAGTCGATGTGGGCTACTGCCTCGACCTTTACAGCAACTTCGCCGGGGTAGGCGATAACTACGTACCCTTCCCGGACTCGCTCAGCTACCGCATCCACCTGCCAGAGCTGGCAAACGAAGCGGTACTGACCCGCCTCCGCCTGCTCTTCACGGACCCACTACAGCTCGACCCCGGCCGCCGCGCCGCCCAGGTCACGCGCCAGCTTGCCGGGCAGCTGGCAGCACTCTCGGCCCAGCTCGAGCGCGCCGGCCACGCCTCGGAAATAGTAGCGCAGTTCCTGATGCGCTGCCTCTTCACCATGTTCGCCGAAGATGCGGCCCTGATTCCAACAGCCTCCTTTTCTGGCTTACTGGCCAGCTACGCCGCCACCGAGGAGTTGCGCCAACTGCTGCCCGATGCGCTCGAAAGCCTCTGGCATACGATGGACACCGGCGGCTTCGCCCCCGACCTGCGGGCGCGCCTGCGGCGCTTCAACGGGCGGCTCTTCCACGAGGCCCGGGCCTTGCCCCTGACAGCGGCCCAGCTGGAACTGCTCCAGCAGGCGGCCCAGGCCGATTGGACCGAGGTAGAGCCAGCCATCTTCGGCACCTTGCTCGAGCGGGCACTCGACCCGCGCGAGCGGCACCGCCTCGGCGCCCACTACACCCCCCGGCGCTACGTCGAGCGCCTGGTGGTGCCCACCGTACTCGCCCCCCTGCGCCGGGAGTGGGCCGCGGCCCAGGCCGCCAGCGCCCGCCGCCTCGACGATGGCGACTCGAAAGGAGCCCGAACCGAGTTGCTCAAGTTCCTGCAGCGGCTTACCAGTGTGCGTATCCTGGACCCAGCCTGCGGCACGGGTAATTTCCTCTACGTAACGCTCGAACACCTAAAGCGCCTGGAGGGGGAGGTGCTCGCGGCCATCAACGGCTTTGGGCAGACAGGCCTGCTCGACCTAGGTGCCGGCAGCACCGTCGGCCCGCGCCAGTTGCTGGGGCTCGAGTTGAACCCACGGGCGGCCGCCATCGCCGATGTGGTATTGCGCATTGGCTACCTGCAGTGGCACCTGCGCACCCACGGCCTGACGCAGCTGGCCGAGCCGCTACTTGATAGCTACCAGAATATTCGCCAACAGGATTCGGTGCTCCAGCACGGCCCGCCGGTACCGCGCCGTGATGCCCAAGGCCACCCCGTCACGCGCTGGGATGGGATGAGCACCAAGCCGCACCCAGCCACTGGCCAGCCCGTGCCTGATGAGACGGCCCAGGTACCGGTGCTCGATTACCCCGACCCATACCCAGCCGAATGGCCAGCGGCTGAGTTCATCGTGGGCAACCCGCCGTTTCTGGGTGATAAGGCCATGCGTGGGGCCCTAGGCGACGGCTATGTCGAGGCCTTACGCCGAGCCTATCGAGGGCGGGTACCTGAGTCGGCTGACCTGGTGCTCTACTGGTGGGACCACGCGGCGCGGGCTGTGCAGACTGGGCAGGCCGAGCGCTTCGGCTTCATCACCACCAATTCCATCACCCAGATGTTCAATCGACGCCTCGTGCAGCAGCACCTGGCCAGCCCGGCGCAGCCGCTCTCGCTGGCCTTCGCCATTCCCGACCACCCGTGGGTGGAGGCCACCGACGGGGCCGCCGTGCGCGTGGCCTTCACGGTGGGGGTGGCCGGCGCTGGCCAGCCCGGTACGCTGGCCGAGGTGGTGCGCGAAACAGCAGTGGCAGGCGAGGACGCACCCGTCGTGGAACTGGGTGAGCGGGTGGGCGTGCTCAACGCCGACCTGACGTTGGGCGCGGACGTAGCAGCGGCCCAGCCACTGCGGGCAAATGCGGGCCTAGCTAATGTGGGAGTAGGTCTGTATGGTGCTGGCTTTATGGTTACGGCCGCTCAGGCGAATAAACTAGGCAGGCAGACCAGGCCGGGTCTGGCTAAGCGAATTAAACCCTACGTGAATGGCCGTGACTTGGCACAGAGGTCGCGGGATTTACTTGCCATTGATCTGTTTGGACTAAGCGCTGAGCAGGTGCTGACTTATTACCCGGAGGTGTATCAGCATGTGCTGGAGCACGTCAAGCCAGAACGTGACCAAAATAATCGCGATGCCTACCGGAAAAAATGGTGGTTATTCGGTGAACCACGAGCTAGTTTTCGTCCTGCATTAGAGAATCTGCCACGTTTTATCGTAACAACTCGAACATCAAGGCATCGCATCTTTAGTTTTCTAGCCGGCGACACTCTTGCCGACCAAAAACTCGTAGTAATTGCAGCGGCAGATGCTTTTATACTCGGGGTACTTTCCAGCCGAGTACATTCACTGTGGGCCGCGGCGGCTGGTGGTTGGCTAGGGATAGGCAATGATGCGACTTACAATCACAGCGATTGCTTCTTCAAGTTTCCATTTCCCCTCACCACTTCAACTCAACAAGGCCGAATTCGGGAGTTGGCTGAGCAACTTGATGCCCTGCGCAAGCAGCAGCAGACCCAGCACCCGATGCTCACCCTCACCGACCTCTACAACGTTGTCGAGAAGCTACAGGCTGGCCAGCCACTCACCGCAAAGGAGCAGGTAACCAACCAGCAGGGCTTGGCCTCAGTAGTGCTGACGCTGCACCAGCAGCTCGATACGGAAGTAGCAGCTGCGTATGGCTGGGCAGTTGATTTACCGGAAGCGGAGTTGCTCACTCGACTCGTGCAACTCAACCAGGCCCGGGTAGCGGGGGAGCAGGCCGGCGTGGTACACTACCTACGGCCAGCTTATCAGGCCCCCGGTCACCAGCAGTTGGTGCTCCCTGCCGAAGTCGCGGCTACCCCGGCTACTACCCTGGCCATCCTACTACCGTGGCCGGGAGAGCTGGCCGAGCAGATGCAGGCGGTGCGGGCTATCGTGCAGCAGGCAACCACGCCGTTGACGACTGCTCAGGTGGCGGCTTTCTTTCGGCGTACCCGGCCGGAGAAGGTGCGGCCGCTACTCGATACGTTAACTGCGCTGGCCCTTGTGCGGCCCACAGCAGAAGGATTCTTCGCAAGCTAATCAAGCAGTTGACGGCCGCCATACGAAGCCCAAGCACTACTTGCTAGTAGAAAGTAGCAGCTCTATAGCCGAGCAGGTAAGCGACGCAGGCGGGCACCGCGTTCGCTAAGCGTAAGCTCGATAGCCGCAAACAGCCCCGCATATTCTTGGCGTGCTGTAGGGTTGAGACGGGTGCATTTGAGGTGGGCGGCTACCTCGATGCGTGCTTCCTGCAAGGTATCGTTTGGCCAGAGGCTGGGCCGGGTGATAGCACAATAGTGCATGAGGAAAAATAATTGGCGGGCTGGCCTAGGCGAGGTTTTCCTGCCAGGGCGTAGTACCGTAAGTGGGCACCCCATACAAAAGAATAAGTAGGCCTACTGCAGGCAGGTCGGCTCATTCACCGAGGTAAGCTGGCAACTAAGACCCAGGCCTATCAAAGATAGCTAAATAAAGTAATGTCCCCTAAACCGTCCCCCCAAAACGCAAAAAAGCCCCCAGCATGATGCTAAGAGCTTTTTCAGTGGAGATGCAGGGATTCGAACCCTGGTCCAGACAAGGAATCCGACGTGCTTTCTACGTGCGTAGTCAGGCTTGATTTTTCGAGCAGCGCCGGGCACCAGCCAGGCCTATAACGCTGCCTTATCCGCAGTTGAGTTTTGCCAGCCAATCACGGCTCTCAGCTGGCTATCCGTTACTTACGACGCGCCGAACTCCCAGGCGTAATGGAAAAGCCCGGGCGACACGATGACATGCGTAGTTCTAAACTAGGCAGCCATGGCGTAGCTATACTCGCCAGTTGTTGTTTGGTAGATTTTTTAACGGGAGAGCTTCCACCAACTCCCGGCACGCTTACCCGCGAATTGCACAAGCTGTCAATTCCGGTCATCCCCAGTTTTAAGAAAGAACGAGTCCGCCGAAGCGGAGCGCAAAGATACGCACCTTGTTAGGTAAATGTTGCCTAGGGGTCATTTAGTTCCGGCCAGGGCACGCACCAGGCGGCCGCACCCTGGCCCAAACGAGCGGTTGGCCGGCCGCTTGCGCCAGCGGCATTTTGGAAATTTCCCACCCGCATCCGGTGTTATAACGGGTATCTTTGTGCAGTATCGACTATGGAAAATTTTGTTGTTTCGGCCCGCAAGTACCGTCCGGCTACGTTTCGCAGCGTGGTGGGGCAGCAGCACGTAACCACGACGCTGCAAAACGCCATTCAGAGCCAGCACCTGGCGCAGGCGTTTCTATTTTGCGGCCCTAGGGGGGTGGGCAAGACGACTTGCGCCCGCATCCTGGCCAAGACTATCAACTGCACCAACCTGACGCCCGAGGCCGAAGCCTGTGGGCAGTGTGCTTCATGCCGCGCGTTTCAGGAAAACGCCTCGTTCAACGTGCACGAGCTGGACGCCGCCTCCAACAACTCGGTCGAGGACATTCGCTCGCTGGTGGAGCAGGTGCGCTACGCCCCGCAGCAGGGCCGCTTCAAGGTGTACATCATCGACGAGGTGCACATGCTGAGCAATGCGGCCTTCAACGCCTTTCTGAAGACGCTGGAGGAGCCACCGAGCTACGTCATTTTCATTCTGGCCACCACCGAGCGGCACAAGATTATCCCGACTATCTTGAGCCGGTGCCAGATTTTCGACTTCAACCGTATTCGGGTCGAGGACATTCGGGAGCACCTGCGCTACGTAGCCACTAGCGAAGGCGTGGCGGCCGAGGACGACGCCCTGCACCTGCTGGCCCAGAAAGCCGACGGCGGCCTGCGCGACGCCCTGTCGATGTTCGACCAGCAGGTGACGTTTGCAGGCAACCACCTGACGTATAAGGACGTGGTGCAGAACCTGCACGTGCTGGACTACGACTACTACTTCCGGCTGGTGGATGCGCTGCTGCGCGAAGACCTGTCGAAGGCGCTGCTGCTGGATTCGGTGATGCAGCAGGGCTTCGATTTGCACAACTTCGTGGTGGGCACGGCCGAGCACCTGCGCGGCCTGCTGGTGTGCAAAGACCCCGTGACGGTGCAGCTGCTGGAAGTGAGCGACAACATCCGGCAGCAGTACGTGCGCCAAGCGCAGGTTGCACCCCTGCCCTTCCTGCTCTCGGCCCTCAACCTGGTGAGCCAGTGCGACCGCGACTTCAAGCAAGCCAAAAACCAGCGCCTGCACGTCGAGCTGACCTTGATGAAGCTGGCCTACCTAAACGGCGCCGTGCAGTTCGTGCGCGACCTGACGCCGGCCGGCTCCGCAACCGGCGCTGCCTCGCCCAGCCAACGGCCATCGCCAGATAACGGCGAGGCCAAAAAAAAAATTAGTGGCCTAGACGACCCAAGCAGCGCGGCCGAGCCCCTAGGAACTCCCGCGCCGGCCACTAGCGTGGTGCGCGAGGCGGCACCCGCGCCGGTTAGCAACGGCTACGTGGCGCCCGCAGGCCCTAGGGCCCCCGCCGCGCCGCTAGTGCTTGCGCCCGCGCCAGCCGATGGGCCAGAGCCGCTTCCGGTGGAGAACGGCGTGACCGAGCTGCACCCCACGCCCAGCATCGAGCCGGAGCCAGCGGAGCCCGTGACGCCCCGGCACCAAGTGCGCGACACGCTGCCGCACGTAGCGGCGGGCCGCCCCAGCATGCAAGGTCTGGAGCCCACCCAGCGCCCCACCGACGTGCGCCCCGGCACGGTGGCGGCCCCCACGCTGCCGGCCCTGCCCAAGCTGCCTAGCATCGGCAGCCGCCTGCCGGGCCTGCGCGACGTGGGCACGCCTACCCTAGCCCCCCAGCCCAAGCCAGAAACCAGAAACCAGGAACCAGAAACGCAGCCCACTGGCCCGCTCCCGCCCATCGACCCGGCCGTGCTGCAAAAAGCGTGGCAGCAGCTGGCCGACGAGCGCCGCGCCCAGGACAAGATGAGTGAGTACACCGTGCTCAACTGTGCCGTGTCAGCCAATGAGGCGCACGTCATCACGCTTAGCGTTGATAATGTGGTGCAGGTCAATCAGTTTAATGACTTCCGGGCGGAATTTATGGCCGAGCTGCGGCGGCGCACCGGCCACCCGGGTCTCACGGTGCAGACCGAGGTAGTGGCCGCCGCGCCCACGGCCCGCAAGCTCTATACCTCCAACGATAAGTTTGCTTACCTGGCCGAGAAATACCCAGCGCTCCAGGAAATGCGGCAGCGCCTAGGCTTGGATGCTGATTTTTAAACCTTTATTATTTAAGAAGCAGCCTTTAGCAGCTCGGGTGAGATGTTAGCACATCATCCAAGCTGCTAAAGGCTACTTCTTAAGGGGATAAAAACTTAGATAACCTGCCCGATGCCGAAAAGCAATGTGAATACCAGCGTGCTCAGGGCCATTTGCTTGAGCAGCGGGTCAAGTTGGAGCGACTCCTGGCGAGTGAGCACCTGGCTGCCGTTGAAGAAGAACAGCGGCAGACTCAGCAGAAACAGCCATTGCCAGGGCGAGTGGTAGTTGAGCAGCACGTAAGCGGTGGCCGCCACCACCCCTAGGGCCAGCAACAGCAGGTGATAGCGGCGGGCGCGCTGCGGCCCCAGGCGCACCGGCACCGTTATTTTACCGGCCAGTTTGTCGCTCACAATATCCCGGATATTATTGACATTGAGCACGGCAGTGGCGAAGCAGCCGAGGGCCGCCGCCGGCAGCAGCACCGACGCGGGCAGTAGCCGGGCCTGCAGAAAATAAGTGCCGCACACGCCCACAATACCGAAAAAGAGGAACACGCTCGCGTCGCCCAGCCCGGCGTAGCCGTAGGGCCGGCTGCCCGCCGTGTAGTTCACGGCTGCCCAGATGGCGCAAAGGCCCAGCACGAAAAACGCGCCCAGCACCCACAACCCTTCGAACCCTAGGGCCACCAGCAGCAGCAGAATACCGCTGAGCAGCGCCGCGCCGCCAAAAACCCACATGGCCCGCTTCATTTGCTCGGGCGTGATGGCACCGCTTTGCACGGCGCGTAGCGGGCCCTGGCGGTGGACGCTGTCGGCCCCATTCTGCGAGTCGCCGTAGTCGTTGGCCAGGTTACTGAGGATTTGCAGCAGAATGGTGGTGAGCGCCGCCAGTCCTACGACCGCGCCGTTGAAATGCCCGGTGGCCTTAGCCAGAAAACCACCCGTGAGGATGCTGGCCAGGGCCAGCGGCAGCGTGCGCGGACGAAACGCGGATATCCAGGGGGACATCTTTTTTTAATGTGAAAGATGTGGGAAAATGTAAAAATGTAGAGAATATGGGCGGTATGAAAACGCTGCGCTAGGCCGCTCTTGCATTGAAACTGCTGTAGGAAATAAAGAGCACGTCATGCGTCGCGAGGGTTATCATGACGTTCTCTTTATTTCCTACAGCAGCTTCATTTTCACATCCCATACATCCCCCACATTTTCACATCTAAAACCTATTTTTTCTCGATTTCAGCCACCAGCTCGGGGCTGAGGGGCTTCACTTTTGAGGGGTAGAACTTCACCACTTGGCCCTTCTCGTTCACCAGGTACTTGCAGAAGTTCCAGCTCGGGGCCTCGCCGGTGGCGCTGGCCAGGTACTTGAACAAAGGCTGGGCATCGTCGCCCTTCACGGAGCCCGTGTCGAAGAGCGGGAACGTAACGCCGTAGTTCTTCTCGCAGAAAGCGGCTACTTCCGCGTTGCTGGTCAGCTCCTGGTTGAAGCTGTTGCTGGGAAAGCCCAGCACCGTTACCTTGCCGCCGTACTGCTTCGACAGCTCTTCCAGCTCCTTGTACTGCGGGGTGAAGCCGCACTTCGAGGCGGTATTCACGATGAGCAGCTTCTTGCCTTTGTACTGGCTGAGCTTCATCTCTTTTCCGTCGATGGTCTTGACGGTGTAATCGTAGACCGTGCCGGCGGGCTTCGGCTTAGCGGGCGGGTTGGGGGCCGTGAAGGCAAGGCCTAGGGCCGCGGCGGCTAGGGTAAAGAAAGGGAGTTGCATGGGTGAAGAAAAATAAGTTGACAGAACTACGAAACAGTGGGGCACTTGGCTCTATAGCGGGCCACTAGCAAACGCCGCACCAAGTGCCTAGCGCCAGCAAGCTGCTGACAACCAGCCAGGGCAGGTAAAGGTTGCAGCCGGGGCTACTGCTTGGGCGGAACGGCCGGCGTAGGCGTTGGGGCCGGGTTGGCGGGGGCCGGGGCGCCGGGGGCGGGCGCCTGGCCGGTGCCCAGCAAGTCAATCAGGTTGAGGGGCGCAAACTGGGCGGTGTCGCCGGGCTGCACGGTGCGCGTGGTGTCGCGAATGGCCGTGACGATGTAGCTGCGAGCCGGGTCCTTGAGGCTCACCGAGTAGCTGAGGTTGTCGCGCTGGCTGGGCGTAACCAAGCCCTTGCTTTCCATCAGGTCGGCGATGAAGCGGAAGTACCAACGCGTGGGGCCGCGCAGCTCGCCGTACTGGTTGAACGACTGCTTGTAGTACTTCGGCTTCGGGATGATGCTGGCCAGGTAAATGCACTCGCCCAGGTTCAGCTCGTTGGGCCGCTTGGCGTAGTAAAACAGCGCCGCCTCGCGGATGCCGTAGACGCCGCGCTTGCCGCTGGGCCAGCGGTAGGCCGTGGGGCCCCACTCCACGATATTGAGGTAAATCTCGAACATGCGCTCTTTGGTGAGCGTGTGCGTGCGGGCCACCAGCCAGTTCTCGATTATCCACACGATGAGCATCTCCTCGGCTTTGCGGCCGATGGTTTTCTCGCGGCTCAGGAATACGTTCTTCACCAGCTGCATGCTGAGCGTGCTGCCGCCCCGCGCAAACCGCTTCTCCTTAATATCCTGGATGGCCGAGTTCACGAAGGCTTTTTCCATGAAGCCGTGGTGACGGAAAAATTGCGGGTCCTCGGTGGTTTGGATAACGGCCGGCATGAAGTGCGACACTTCCTGGTAGGGCGTAAAATCGGGGTTGCTGGAACCCACCAGGAAGGTGCGCAGCGAGTCGCCCTTGTCGTTGTAGGCCGTGAAGGGAAACTCGCGCTCCATTAAACTTAAATCGACGGCCCCGAAGTGCTGAATGGTAAAATCCTTGCTCGGCACCAGCGCCGACTCCAACTTCAGGCTGTCGACCTGGGCCATATCCACGCTGGCCTTGAGGTGGTAGGCGAGCGTGCCGGTGCCGGCCGTGCCCGCTACCACGTCGAAAATACCCGCGGGCAGCGAGTTGAAGAAGGCATTGGTGGCTGTGGGGTCGGAATCAACTTTTAGGCTGACAGCCAGCCGGGGCTTCAGGCGCACGTGCACCTCGGGGTGCACCACAATCTCGTTGAGCACGGCGCGCGAGCCGGTATCGAGCGAAACGGTGCCGCGCCCTAGGGTGGCAATGAAGTTCAGCTGGCCGTGGTGGATGACGATGTCCTCGCTCGCCAAGCGCTTGTGGTAGAGGCTAAAATTGCGCGTTGCCAGCGAGCCGCGCACCGTGAGCTGCCCGCCCGTTTGCTCGTTGGGTCGGAAGTCCTTGCCCGTGAGTTGCACCTGCACGGTATCGAACGACACTAGCGCCCCATACTTACGCGCCACATAAGGCACTTGCACCGAGCCGTTTAACCCGTACAGACGCAGGTTCAGGGCGTTGTCGCCGGGGTCGATGGTACCGCTCAGGCCCAGTTCGTTCACCACCGAGTCGACGCTGGCGCGCACGCGGCCCTGCACCTGGCCGCCCTCGATGCTGAGCTGGGGCATGGAAAGCAGCACGGCGTGCTTGGGGCTGCTGTAGCTTACGATGAAGCGCCGGAAGGATGCCTCGCCAGGTACACTGCCGAAGCCCGCGTCGAGCACCTGGTTGAGCAGCAGGCCGTAGTTGCGCCCTAGGGCCGTATCGCGGCGCACTACCGGTGCAGGAGCGCCCTTCTTTTTCAGCAGAAAGCTAAAATTGTTGCCCTCGGCATCCTTGTGGGCCGTGAGGTGGGCCTGGTCGATTTGTAGCTCGCTGAGCACGGCCCGGCCCACAAAGATGGAGCGGAAGCTAAGCGAAGCTTCGAGGCGGCGGGCGGTGAGCAGGGTGTCGCCGGCGGCCTGGGGGCCAGCGGCCGCGGTAGGCACCAGGCTCATGCCGCTAATCTCCACGGTTTTGAGGCCGGTGAAGCGCGCCGGCCCCAGGGTAAGCACCACGGGGAATTTGCGCTCGACGCGGGTTTTGACCTCGCCTAGCGCGTAATTGAGCAGCTGCTGACGCTTCCAGAGGAAAGCAGCCAGCGCGACCAGCAACACGGCAGCGAGGGCGGCGAGGCTATAAATAATTCGTTTTTTAGCGGAAGCTGATAAACGCATACCCGCAAAGGTACGGTAGAGGATTGTGGCTCCTGAGCCTAAGGGGCCAGCTACTTCGCACGGCTGGCGCCTACCATGCGGCCAGATAACTCCGCGTAACGGAACTTTGCCCGCCAGTTGCACCAGCAGCCACTTCGCTGCGCCTCCCTCCATCCCCCGAAGATGCTCACCGCCCTTTCGCCCCTCGACGGCCGCTACCAACGCCAAACCGCTCCCCTAGGCCCCTACTTTTCCGAGCTGGCGCTGATGCGCTACCGGGTACGGGTGGAAGTCGAGTACTTCATTGCTCTCTGCGAGCTGGGGCTGCCGCAGCTGGCGGGCGTATCGGCCAGCGTGTTCCCGGCTTTGCGTGGCCTTTACGAGCAGTTTGGCGAGGACGAGGCCCAGCGCATCAAAGCCCACGAGGCCGTGACCAACCACGACGTCAAGGCCGTGGAGTACTACCTGCGTGACGAGTTTACGCGCCTGGGCCTGGCTGACTACCTGGAGTTTATCCACTTCGGTCTCACCTCACAGGACGTCAATAACACAGCCATTCCGCTGAGCCTGAAGGATGCCATGGCCGACGTGCTGCGCCCGCGCCTGACGGCCGTGCGCCAGCAGCTCGACGAGCTGGCCGAGCAGTGGGCGGCCGTGCCCATGCTGGCGCGCACCCACGGCCAGCCCGCCTCGCCCACCCGCTTGGGCAAGGAACTGGCGGTGTTTGTGGCGCGCCTCGACGGGCAGCTGACCTTGCTGGCGCAGGTGCCTTACTCGGCCAAGTTTGGAGGCGCGACGGGCGGCTTCAACGCTCACTTCGCCGCCTACCCCGGCACCGACTGGCACGCCTTTGCCCGCCAGTTTGTGGAGGGCACCCTAGGGCTGCGCCGCACGTTCCCGACCACTCAGATTGAGCCCTACGACAACTTGGCGGCCTTCTGCGATGGTTGGAAGCGCATCAACACCATTTTGCTAGACCTGTGCCGCGACGTGTGGCAGTACATTTCGCTGGGCTACTTCAAGCAGACGCTGAAGGCTGGTGAAGTGGGCTCGTCGGCCATGCCGCATAAGGTCAACCCCATTGACTTTGAGAACGCCGAGGGCAACCTAGGCGTGGCCAACGCCCTGCTAGAGCACTTCGCCGCCAAGCTGCCCATCTCGCGTTTGCAGCGCGACCTCACCGACTCGACGGTGTTGCGCAACCTGGGCGTGCCGCTGGGCCACCTGCTTATTGCCCTTGGGGCCATTGCCCGCGGCCTAGGCAAGCTGGCGCTAGACGAAAGCGCCCTGCAGCGCGACCTGGACGCTAACTGGGCGGTGCTGGCCGAGGCCATCCAAACGATATTGCGCCGCGAGAACTACCCCGACCCCTACAACGCCCTCAAGCAGCTCACCCGCACCGGCGAGGCCATTTCAGCGGCCACCCTCGCCACCTTTGTGGAGGGCCTAGGGGTGCCCGAGCGCGTGAAGGCCGAGCTGCGCCAGCTCACGCCGGCTACCTACGTGGGGCGGTAACAAACGCTTCGGAGAGGCTAGTATTACTACGCTCAGTTAGGATTACAGAGGCTTCGCCGCCCGGCAGCCCAAACCAATCTTCACCTCTGCCCCATCGCCCGTGCCTAGGCGTAGCGTGTCGCCAAGCAGCGAGCCGTAGCCTCGGCAAGTGGCTGACAGCCGGTATAAGCCAGCTGGCACATGAAAGAAACGGAACTCACCCTTGGCGTTAGCTACCGTACGATAAGCTGGGTCACTGCCTGGCCCTATCAGCCGCACGGCGGCGGGCAGTGGCGCTTCGCTGCACAGGCTTATAATTTGCCCGTGCTATACGGCCGTAATTGTATCCATTATTACGACGTGCTTAAATGACAGCACCCGGCCCGGCTCGTAGTTATTGGTCAGGTTGGTTGTGCTGCCTGCCAATAGTGGTAGAGCGGCTAGCAAGGGCGCGAGGCGGCGAGGCAGCTTCATACGGCAAGTATACGCGGCGCTAGTCTGCCGCGCCGCGCAGGAGCCAGCGCCATTGCGGCCGAGTATGCCTTGCTACTTTTGCGCATTCAACTGCTGCCTTTATCCGTGCCCGAATTTCTTTCCGACATCCCCGTTCGCCCCGACTGCCGCTTCTTCCGCGGCGACCTGCCCTGCCGGCCCAACAAGGAGCACGGCTACGTGTGCGGCGACTGCCCCGTCTATGACCCGGCGGGCAAGCGCGTGCTGCTCATCAAGCTCGGGGCCATCGGCGATGTGATTCGCACCACGCCGCTGCTACGGCGGCTGCGCCAGGAGTACCCCGGCTGCTACATCACCTGGCTGACGCTGACGCCCGCCATTTTGCCGCAGGGCCAGATTGAGGAAATTCTCAAGCTTGATTTTGCCAGCACTTTGCAGCTGCAAGCCCGGCGCTTCGACATCGCCATCAACCTCGACAAGGAGAAGGAAGCCTGCGCCTTGCTGCGCAACGTGCAGGCCGAGAGCAAGTTTGGCTACACCCTGCGCGAGTACGACGGCGTGCCCTGGCCCATCAACGAGCTAGCCAACCACAAGTACCTCACCGGCGTATTCGACCAGCTAAGCCTGGGCAATACCAAGCCTTACGTGCAGGAGATTTTCGAGCTGTGCGGCTTCGATTTTCGAGGCGAGGAGTACGTGTTTGACACCCACGACGACAAGGGCTACGACTGGAGCACGCTGCCGCCCGCCGGCGCCGGCCCGCGCATCGGCCTCAACACCGGCTGCGGCGACCGCTGGACCACCCGCCTTTGGAGCACCGAGAAGTGGATTTCGCTCATCCAAGAGTTGCAAGTAGCTGGCTACGCGCCCGTGCTGCTAGGCGGCGAGGCCGAGCACCCGCGCAACCTAGAGCTACAAGCGGCCACCGGCGCCGCCTACCTCGGCACCTTCCCGCTGCCCCAGTTCATCAACCTCGTCAACCAGATGGCGGGCGTCGTGACGCAGGTGACGATGGGCATGCACATCAGCATCGCGCTGCGCAAGCCTACCATCTTGATGAACAACATCTTCAACCCCCACGAATTTGACCTCTACGGCCGGGGCCAGCTTGTGCAGCCCAACCGCCAGTGCGTGTGCTTCTACCGCGGCACCTGCCGCCTAGGGACCAGCTGCATGGAAGAGCTGCCGCCCGAAAAGGTGTTCGCGGCCGTGCAGGAGAGCGTGCCACTCACGTAAAATCTCAGCGGACCTCTGCGCTTTACCACTGCGTCCCTCAGCGGTAACTTACCGGAGTCGTTCTGGAAGTTACCGCTGAGGGACGCAGTGGTAAAGCGCAGAGGTCCGCTGAGTCATATTCCCGCTGCCTCCTTCAACGCTGCCACCATTATGGGCCAGGAGAACTGCTGCTTTACACGGTGGGTACCTTCCTCAAACAGCGCCTGCTTTTCGGGGTGGGTGAAGAAATCGACCAGAGCAGCGGCGATGGCGGCGGCCATAGGGGGCACCACGTAGCCTACTTCGCCGTTGGGGATTAGCTCGGCGAGGCCGCCCACGTCGGTCACGAGCATGGGGCGCTCGAAGTGGTAGGCCACCTGCGACACGCCGCTCTGGGTGGCGTTTTTGTAGGGCTGCAGCACCAGGTCGGCGGCGCAGAAGTAATTGGCGACAGCCTCGTTCGGGATGAAGTCGGTGGCCCGCACCAAGCGGCTTTCCAGGTGGTACTGCTTGATAAGCGCCTCATACGGCGCGGCATCTTCGTAAAACTCGCCGGCGATGATAAGCTTGACCGGCAGCGCAGCCAGCCTGGGGTCGGCCCAGGCTTCGAGCAGCACATCGAGCCCCTTGTAGGCGCGGATGAAGCCGAAAAACAGCGCGTAGCGCGTGGCTTCACCGGGAGGCAGGCCTAGAGCAGTTATTGCTGTGGCGCGCGGCTTTATCGGCCCGAAGTTATCGTAGAGTGGGTGCGGGCGGTAGAGCGCGGGCTTCTGGCCGAAGCCTAGGGCCTGCAAATCCTTCAGCACCGAGCGGCTCATGGTTACGAAGCCGTCGCAGGCACTGAGGAAGTAACGCGTGAATGGTCGGTCGCCCGGCCGCTTCTCGTGCGGAATCACGTTATCGGTGATGGCCACCACGCGGGTGTGGCCGTTGCCGCGCACCAGGCGCGCTACCGTGCCCAGCGCCGGCCCCATCAGCGGCAGCCAAAACCGGAACACCACCAAATCGGGTTGCTCGCGCCGCAAGCGCTGGCCCAGGGCCAGCCAGCTCAGCGGATTCATAGAGTTGAGACTTACCTCAATTTGCAAATCGGCTGGCGCGGCCTCGGTGCTGTATTGCGTCTGGCCTGGAAACAGGAAGTCAGGGTATTGCAGCGAAAACGTCACCAGCCGCACCGTGTCGCCCGCCTCGCGGAAGGCACGGGCCAGCCGCTCGTTGTAGGTGGCCAGTCCGCCGCGCAGTGGATAGGCCGGGCCAATAATGACAACGTTCATAGTTATACTTGGTTACTACCGTCATTGCGAGCGCAGCGCGGCAATCGCACTAGAACAAAACCGTCCGAGCGACGACGTTCTGGTGCGATTGCCGCGCTGCGCTTGCAATGACAAGAGACTTTTATCTGAGTGTTTCCCTGACCAGATAATCGTTGCGCTTGGGCCCGTTGAGCTGCACCAGCTCGCCCAGAAAACCCGCCAGAAAAAGCTGCATGCCCACGATAACGGCCACCAGCGCCAAGAAAAACAGCGGCTGGTCGGTCACGTTGCGCGCCTTCAGGTTGTGGATGGCCAGCCACCATTTCTCGCCCACCAGCCACAGCGTGAGGATAGTGCCGATGAAGAACGACAGCGTGCCTAGGGTGCCGAAGAAGTGCATGGGCCGCCGCCGAAACTTGCCCACGAACGTGATGCTGGCCAGGTCGAGAAAGCCGTACACGAAGCGCTCCAGCCCAAACTTGGTGACGCCGTATTTGCGCTCCTGGTGCTGCACCACCTTCTCGCCTATCTTCTTAAAGCCGTTCCACTTCGCAATGACCGGAATGTAGCGGTGCATCTCGCCGTACACCTCAATGGCCTTCACCACGCGGCTGTCGTAGGCCTTGAGCCCGCAGTTGAAGTCGTGCAGGTAGATGCCCGAGATGGCGCGCGTGGCGGCGTTGAAAAGCTTGGTGGGTAGCGTTTTGGAGAGCGGGTCGTAGCGCTTTTGCTTCCAGCCGCTCACTAGGTCGTAGCCGTCTTCCGTCACCATGCGGTACAGCTCGGGCAGCTCGGCGGGCGAGTCTTGCAGGTCGGCGTCCATGGTGCACACCACCCGGCCGCGCGCCGCGCCGAAGCCTACGTTCAGGGCCGCCGACTTGCCGTAGTTGCGGTTGAAGCGGATGCCGCGCAGGGCCATGTCCTGCCCGGCCAGCGCCTCAATCACGGCCCAAGAATCGTCAGTCGAGCCGTCGTCAATCAGGATAACCTCGTAGGAGAGCCCGCGCTCGGTAAGCACCCGCTGAATCCAGCGCGTCAGCTCGGGCAACGATTCCGCTTCGTTAAGCAACGGAATCACAGTGGAAAGCTCCACGGGGAAGCTGGCGTTCTTAGTCAAAGTCAACTGGTTTTCGCTTGGTAAACGCCGAGATAATCAGCCCTAGTACCACGCCGCCTATTACCCCGCTTTTTAGGCCGTTAAAAAGTGCTTTACCGAGTGATGGTTGCATCTCATCGAATTTTGCCACGCTTTGTTCAATCTGATTACTTGGCGCATTATTACGCTCCATAAAGTCAGTCATGTCAGCCTTTAATTGGGCTACAAAATTGGAGTCGATATAATGAACATACACGTAGTTAAATAGTGTCGAAATCATAGCTGAGACCATGATTGCTACCAAGGTAATTAACACACCTTGACCATAAGTCATCAGCCCACTGTTCGTACGACGAAAAGCGCGGTGCGCTAATATGATGCCGGTTATAGTAATAGCTAAAGCTATGATACCCGTAATAATACTGTAAACAAGTACATTAGGCCTAATTAAACGCATCACAAAATCAGCAAGCATACTAATCATGCCAATCAATAAGCCAAACCGGAGGCCGATAGTGACAGCTGTTGCCGAGGTGTTTGCAGAAGTAGTTTGCGTGGTAGTTTCCATGAGGCCAAATAGATAAAGGGTTCAGTGGATAGTTCGCACGTCTTTCCCAAATATTACAGGCTTTGGGCCTCTTTATTCGCGGAAGAAAATACCACCCGGCACAGCCAGGGCCAGGCCCAGCAGCAGGGTTTTGGTGAAGATATTGACGGCGATGTCGCCAACGCTTAGCTGCTGCAGCGCGGCCAGCTGCTGCTGCTCCTGGGCGGGGTTGCGCTGGTTTTTGGGGCGGGCCTGCATGTCAGCGCGCATGATTTCGATGGTTTCTTGGCGCGTCATGGTCAGCAGCTTGTCATGGCCCGCGCCATCGGCCAGGCCTACCACGCTGCTGGCCGTGATGCCCGCCGCCAGCAGCACCACCAAGCCCCCTAGGGCAAACTGCCGACCGATGCCCGCGCGGGCGGGTGCCAAGCGCTGGCGCAGGCGCCACTGGGCCGCCACGGCGAGCATGGGTACCAGCAATTGCGCTAGCAGCTGCTTGGGGCCGAAGGGATTGTTGCCCGTAGCGAGCAGCACCAGCATCCAGCCCGCGCACAGAATACCGCCGGCCACCCCAAAGCGCAAGGCCAACTGTCCCACGCCAACGGCGGGCGGGGCGGGGCTAGGGGCGGGGGCAGCGGACAATACAGGCTTTTTCATGGCTAAGAATGACGCCGCAAGATACGGCAGGTGCGGAGCGGGCCCGGGCAGGCCAGCGGCGCGGCCAGGCACCACGGGCAATACCTAGTGCCCCTAGGCCGCCTGCCGGGTGGGGGCCGCCACGGGCGCGCCAATGCGGCGGCGCAGCACCAGCCCCTCGGCCAGCAGCGCCCCTAGGGCCAGCAGCAGGCAGTAGCGCCACAAGGGCCGGCCGGTTTGCTCGGCGCGGTAGCGCAGCAGGGCTTCGGGGCCGGTGCCAGAGTCGAGCACGTGCACATTGGGGTGGCCGGGGCCGATGAGTTGGCGCAGCTCGGCGGGTGAGTAGGCGGCCAGGTTCGACTCGGGGCGGGCCAGGTTGAAGGCCAGCGTGGCTACCGGGCGGCCCTGGCGGGTGAGCTCGTAGGTGCCGGGCGTGCTTAGCTCGGCGGGTACTTCGAGGCGCAGCTCCTGGCCCTGCTGGCGCTGGGCGGGCACCAGCGTCAGGCTGTCGTGCACCAGCCGGTAGGGCGCGGCATCGGCAGCCGGGGCAGCGCTAGTGGCCGGGGCCGCCAGGCGCAAAGCCAGCGACGGCTGCCCAATGCGGTAGGCCAGCGGCTGCTCGGTGCGGTAGCTGAGCATGGCCAGGCGGTAGAGCACCGGCACGAACAGCGACTGGCTGGCAAAATCGGAATACCGGCTGGCGAAGGGCGCGGCAAAGACGTAGAGCCGCCCGGCGCCCTGGGCAAACTCGGTGAGGTAGCCGCTGCCGTCGCGCAGGCGCAGGATGTCGGTGCCGGTGCTGCCCACGCGCAGCACTGGGCTGGCCGTGGGCAGGGCAACTTGCCGCGGCTGGGCTCCAAACACGTCGCGGAAGAAGGCGCTGCGCGGGTCGGGCAAGGCTAGCTCCTGGCGCACGGGCTCGCCGGTGGCAGGGGCTTCCCACTGCACGGCGCCGGCCCCTAGGGTGCGCAGGAGCTGGCCGATGGCCTCATGGGCGGCCGGGGCAGCAGGCGGCACCACGGCCACGCTGCCGCCGCGCCGCAGCACGTCCCCTAGGGCCTCGCGCAGGCTAGCATCGACGGCGGTGGGCTCGGTCAGGAGCACCAGGTTGGCTTGGCGCAAGTCGTTGTAGTTCAACTGCTGGGGCCGGGCGTAGCTATAGCTGAACAGCGGCTCGCGCTGGTAGGCGGCCTGCGCGAGCGGCGCCGGGCCAATTTCGAGCACGCGCACGGCGGCCGTGGGCTGCAGCACGAAGGCGTAGGCATTGTCGAAGGTGACGGGGGCATCGGCGAGCTGCACCTGGCCGAGGGTGGTGCGCTCGTCGGGCAGCTGCACCTGCACGGTGGTTTCCTGGCTTTGGCCGGGCGCCACCGATACCTGGAAGGCAGCCACCTGGCGGCCGGCCAGCTGCACCTTCACGGGGGCGTCGGTTACGGCCTCGGCTCCGCCGTTGCGGATGCGCACGTGCAAAGCCAGGTTGGCGCGGGTGCGCACAAAGGCATCGTTCAGCCACACGCTATCGACGGATAGGTTGCCGGTGGCGGGGCCGGCCTGGGGCACCAGCACCACCTCGCGGCCGGTGGGCAGCTGGCGCAGGGCCGCGGCGGGCACCTCACTTTTCTGGAAGTCGCTGAACACGTAAAGCGGACCGCCGGCGCGGTTTTGCCAGGCTTGGCGGGCGCGGGTGGCGCCCCAACCCAGGCGGCGCGGGGCAGCGGGCAGGCTAGCTAAGGACTGGTCGAAGGCGTTTTGGGTGAGGGCGCCGCCGGGCCGCCCCACCAGCTCGAAGCGGGTATCGGAGGGGTAGGCGCGGCCCAGCTGGCGGGCAGCCCCTAGGGAACTTTCGGCCAGGGTGCCGGTGCTGGCGCCGCGCACCTGCATGCTGGGCGAGTTGTCTACGAGTACCTCTACGGGCTGGCCGGCGCCCGCGCTGGCCGCTACCCGGGCGGGTATAAACGGCTGGCAGAACGCCAGCACCAGCGCCACTACGGCCAGCACGCGCAAGGCCAGCACCAGCCGGTCTTGCAGCCGGCGGCGGCCCGACTTCTGCTCAATCTGCTGAATGAAGCCGGTGTTGGTGAACAGCACCCGCCGGGGCCGCCGCAGCTGCAGCAAATGGATGAGCACGGGAATGCTCACCCCCAGCAAGCCCCACAAAAACCCTGGAAACAGTAACTGCATAGCCAATGAGAATGCGGCCTGACTTGCCGCCAGCCCCTAACGCCAAAGGTAGCCGGGCAATTCCGCGCGGGCGGGCCTGGGCCGTTTGTCATTGCGAGCATCGCGAAGCAATCGCACCAGAACGAGAATCACCTAGGGTCAGCCGGGTTGCGATTGCCGCGCTGCGCTCGCAATGACAGGCGAGCTGCGGCTTCCCGCCCTGTAATGCCCCTAGGGCCTTGGCCGATAACTTCGCCGCTATGTCGTTGAAAGCGCAGATTCGCCTGGGGGTTTTTATTATGCTGGGGCTGCTGCTGGGGCTGGGCAGCTTCGTGTTGTTCACCATTCATCAGCTCGAAACCGAGGCGCCGGCCGTGCAGGCGGCCAACGCCTGGTTGGCGCAGGAGGCGGTATTGCTGTTCTTAGGTATCAGCACGTTGCTGGGCATTGTCCTGATGGTGCGGCTGCCGCGGCTGGTGACGCACCCCCTGCAGCGCCTCACGGCCGACGTGGAGCGCGTGGCGGGTCCGGGCCCGGCTACGCGGGTGGCGGTCACGAAAAACAACGAGATTGGCAGCGTGGCCGCGGCCGTGAACCGGGTGCTGCGCCAGGCCGAAGACGAGCGCCGCGCCACCCTGGCCGAGCTCATCACTCAGCAAAACCGCACCGACAGCCTCGTGCGCGGCCTCAACGAGGGGCTGCTGCTCATCGACCAGCACGGCACCATCGTGCTGGCCAACCCCGTGGCCTGCCAGCTACTGGGGCTGCCCGCCGCCGCCCTGCTCGACCAGCCCGCTGCCCAGGTGGCCGCCCGCTGCCCCATGCTGCACGAGTGGCTGCGGGTGCTGGCCGCCCACGAGGCCGCCCTGGCCACGCCCGAGCCCGAGGATGACGCCGAACTGTGGGGGGGCGGCGGCCCCATCTTCACGGTGCGGCCCCACGGCGAAAACCAACACTATCAGCTCAGCATCAGCCCGGTGCAGGAGTACAATGAGCAACTGCAGCGGGCGGTGCCGGCCGGCCACGTGTTTTGCCTGCGTGACGTGTCGGTTTTCAAAAACCTCGACCAGGTGAAGTCGGAGTTTCTGGCCACCGTGAGCCACGAGCTGAAAACGCCGCTAGCCAGCATCAACCTCAGCCTTATGCTGTTGCAAGACGAGCGCGTGGAGCCGGCCCGGCGCCAGGAAATCGCCAGCGGCATCCGCTCGGAAACACAACGGCTGCTGGGCATGGTGGGCCAGCTCATTGAGGTGGCGCGCCTCGACGCGGGCAAGCAGATTCGGCTGAGCCTAGCCCCGGTGCCGCTGCCCGAGGTAGTGCGCTACGCCACCGACATCGTGCGCGCCCAGCTCACCGACAAGCAGCTGCAGCTGCGCGTGCAGCTAGCCGAGCCGCTACCCCCAGCCCTGGCCGACGTGGAAAAAACTACCTGGGTGCTCATCAATCTGCTGGCTAACGCCATCCGCTACTCGCCCCACGGCGCGGCGCTCACGGTGCGGGCGGTGCCCTGGGGCGAGATGGTGCAGCTGAGCGTGGAGGACCAGGGCCCCGGCATTGCCAAGGAGCACCACCAGCGCATCTTTCAGCGGTTTGGCAGCCTGGCGGCGCCGGCCGACGGGTCCCCACCGCGGGGCAGCTCGGGCCTGGGGCTCAGCATCTCGCGCGAGTTTATTACGGCCCAGGGCGGGCAGCTGTGGGTAGAAAGCCAGCCGGGCCAGGGCAGCTGCTTTACGTTTACGCTGCCAGCGGCGGGGTAGCAGACGGGATAAACCCAGCCGGCGCCAGGTCGGCGGCCCCGTGGTGCTGGCACTGCGCCAGCCAGGCCGTGAGCGACCCCTCCTCAGCAAAAAACGCCACCCTCAGCAGTGCCGCACTGCTGCCAGGCGTGGCACTGCCGGGAGCCGTGGCGATGGGCGCCAGCTGGCGTAGCAGCTGCGGCGAGAGCAGGTAGCCCAGGCACGCGGGCGCAGCCAGCTGGCTAGCCAGGCCAGGTAAAAATTTCTCGGTCAGCCACTGCCGGGTGGCCGGCTCGGGGGCGTTGCCACCCCGCAAGTCGAGCTGCCAGTAGGGGCAGTCCACGGCCTGGGCCAGCGCCAGCGTAGCGCGGTAGCCCGCTTGCAGCTCGGCATCCGACACCGGCCGCTGCCAGCGACTAACGAGCAAGTGCAAATCGGGCCGGTAGGAAAGAGCCAGAAAATCGGGGACCGAAGTAGGAATGAAGGGCGTCATGACAAAAACCGAAAAGGGCAGGCAGTTCCGGACGGAGGCAGGGGCCTAGGGCTCCTGGAGGCCGGCAATTTTTCACGTAGCGGTTTTACATGCGGCGACTGGCGATGAGGCAGGTAAGGTGTAAGGTTGCAGTGAAACAATGCGTGAAGTCCCTTGCGCTCTTCTTCACATTAGGCGGTGCGAAGTGGGCCAGGTAGTGTGCGTCTGTTGCCGCCAGCGACCGCTGATGCCGCCTAGGGCCACTCACGCGCCATAAACACTCGGGCAAGGGCAGCGCAGCATCGACGCTAGCAAGCAATTTTTGCGTGTTGGTGGAGGCTTTTATTTTCTTGATTTTCTATGCAGAGTCCAAATCTGGCGCAAGGGTGGCACCCCGAGCCACTCGGTTCGGCCAACTTCGCGGTTTTATCGGCCAATCCGGGTATTCCTTCCGGCCTGGTGCGGCGCGCCTATCGGGCACTAGCCGTAGTAGCAGGTTTGCTAGCCGCCAGCCCAGCCTTGGCCCAAACTGCCACTCCTAGCCCTCCTACCGTGCGCGCCTTCCCCACCAGCCAATACCCCATTTACAGCGGCGCCGACCTTGGCCTAACGTTCGACGCCCGCACCAAGGCAGGCACCCTGCGCGTGTGGGCGCCCACGGCCTCAGCCCTGCGCCTGCGCCTGTACGCGGCGGGCACGGGTGGGCAGCCTACTCGCACGCTGGCCATGCAGCGCGGCCCCCAGGGCACCTGGGTGCTGCCGCTGCCGGCTGGCACCGCCGGCTTCTACACCGTGCAGGCCACCATCGCGGGGCGCGAGCTGGCCGAGGTGTGCGAGCCCTACGCCAAGGCCGTGGGCGTAAACGGCCGCCGCGCCGCCTGGCTCGACCCGGCCACGGCCGTGCCCGCTGGCTGGGCTACCGACCCGCGCCCCATCCTAGGGCGCCCTACCGACGCCATTATCGGCGAGGCCAGCGTGCGCGACTTGTCGGCCGCGGCCAGCTCGGGCATCCGGCACCGGGGCCAGTACCTGGGCCTAACGGAAGCGGGCACCACCGGGCCAGCGGGCTTGGCCACCGGCCTAGGGCATATTAAGGAGCTGGGCATCACGCACCTGCACCTGCTGCCCACCTACGACTTTGCGGCCATCGACGAGAGCCGCCCGTCTGGCCCCGACCACTACAGCTGGGGCTACGACCCACTCAACTACTTCGTGCTCGAGGGCTCCTACGCCACCGATGCGCAAGCGCCCGCCGTGCGCATCCGCGAATACAAGGCGCTGGTGCAGAGCCTACACCAGCAGGGTGTGAGCGTGATTTCGGACGTCGTTTTCAACCACGTGGCCGACGCGGGCACCAGCGCCTTTGAGCAACTGGTGCCGGGCTACTACTTCCGCCACAACCCCGACGGCTCGCTTTCGAACGCTACCGCCTGCGGCAACGAAGTGGCCTCGGAGCGACCCATGGTGCGCAAGCTCATCGTGGACTGCGTGAGCTACTGGGCGCGCCAGTACCACGTCGATGGCTTCCGCTTCGACCTAATGGGCGTGCTAGACCTCGAAACCATGCGCGCCGTGCGCCAGGCCCTCGACCGCCAGCGCCCCGGCCTGCTGGTGTACGGCGAGGGCTGGACGGCCGGCGCTAGCCCCCTGCCCGAGGCCCAGCGCGCCGTGAAGGCCAATATGGCGCAACTGCCGGGCATCGCAGCGTTTGGCGACGAGCTGCGCGACGGCGTGAAGGGCCACTACGCCCGCCAGGCCGAGGGCGGCTTCGCGGGTGGCCAGCCGGGCTTGGATGAGAGCGTGAAATTCGGCATCGTGGGCGCCGGTCAGCACCCGCAGCTCGACTACCAAAAGGTAAACTACAGCAAGGCGCCTTGGGCCGCCGCTCCTGGCCAAGCCATCGCCTACGTAGCCTGCCACGACGACCGAGTACTCTGGGATAAGCTGCGCGTGGCCCACCCCACCCTCTCGGAAGCCGACCTCGTGAAGCTCAACTTGTTAAGCAACACTATTGTCTTCACCTCACAGGGCATCCCGTTTCTGCCCCTAGGCGACGAGTTTCTGCGCACCAAGAAAGGCTCCAGCAACAGCTACAACCTGCCCGATAGCATCAATGAGCTGGACTGGGCCCTGAAGGCGAAGAACCGCGCCGTGTTTGCCTTCTACCAGCAACTGCTGGCCTTGCGCAAGGCCCACCTCGCCTTCCGCCTGCCCACCCAAGCCGAGGTAGCCCGGCATCTGGTGTTTCTGCCCGGCACCCCGGCTGGCACCATCGCCTACCAGCTGCGCGAGCACGCTGGTGGCGACGCCTGGCAAACCATCACGCTAGTATTCAATGGCCTGCTGACGCCCGCCACCGTGCCTATCCCCGCCGGTACCTACCGCGTAGCCCTGCGCGGCAACGCCATCGACCTGCAAGCCAAACAGCCGCTCACCGTGCCCGCCGGGGGCCTAGGGGTGCCCGCCGCCACGGCGCTGGTACTGGTGCAGTAAGGCGGAATTAGAAACAAATAATCGGTCATGCTGAGCGCAGCCGAAGTATCTCTACCGCGCCTCTCGGGTGTTGTTCGGTAGAGATGCTTCGGCTGCGCTCAGCATGACCGGCTGCTTTATACAGCAATTATTCGATATTTAATAAGCACATAGAAGGTCTAGCGGGTAGACATGGCCACTGTAGAAGTGCTTACTATCCCTCCTTGCTGCGCCTCTACCCACGTCAGTATGCTTTTAATCTCTTTATCCGACAACTGTGGGAAGCCCGGCATCTGCTGTTTGCCATTGTCGTTAAACAGCTTCACAGCATACTCGTCGCCGCTGGCAATGACTTTAGCCGAATTGCGCACCCAGGTAGTAACCCAAGGCAGCCGACGGCGCAACAAAATACCAGCCAGGGCCGGACCTACTACTCTTTCATTCACCGCGTGGCACTGTGCACAGTTTGCCTTAAATAGTGCGTCGCCAGCCATAATAGCTGCATTATCAGGCGGCAAAGTGGTTCTATAAATTACCACATCAGTAAAAGCAGGTTCAGAAATGGACTGCGCAGTGCTGTCACCAGGAACCACAGTTGCCGTCACTTCTTCCGGCGGCCCAAGCTGCACTAAACCGCCCGCGCTCAGGGCCAAAAAACCGAGGAGCAAAACTACCAGCCCCATACAAACGGCCAGGGCAAAGCCGGAGTAGTTGGTACGCATAGCACGGGCTAGCTTCGCAAGTGAGAACCAAGCCACCGAAATAACAAATGGCTCCGCTTTTTGCTTACACCCAGCGTTCATTTTTGCCGAGAAAATCTGACATTTTTTACTGCACCTGCCGGCCCTTCCAGCGGTAGCCGCCGCGGCGCTGACCAGCCAAGCCCACGGCCAATGCATAGGGCGCATACAGCAGTTGCAGCGGCAGCAGCCACCCCAACCAGCGACACCGTTGCAGCAGCCCTAGGGTGGGCCATAGCAGCCAGGCATCGGCCCCGAGCTTAAGCGCCCAGCTAGCGGCCACCCAAGGCCCTAGGGTCGCTGGCCAGGCCAAAACCAGCCCCAGGCCCAGCGTCAGGCTGAGGTTAGTGCCCAGCACCAGCAGGGCCAGCTGGCGCGGCGCGGCGGCGCGGTAGTGCGGGTACTTGCTGGCCCAGCGCACCCGCTGGCGCAGCAGTGCCCCTAGGGTAGCGGGAGCAGGCGTATCGACCACGGCTCGCGCATCGGCCAAAAACCGGATGCCGGCTGGGTAGCGCACGGCCAGCTTGTGCAGCAGAAACTCGTCGTCGCCACTGGCCACGGCGGCGTTGTCGGCGTAGCCCCCTACCTCGTGGAAGCTACTGCGCCGATACGCCAGATTGGCGCCGTTGCACATGGTGGGTTGGCCGCGGCGGATGCACCCCGCCCCCACCCCCACCAGCCCCGCAAACTCCAGCGCCAACAGCCCACCAAACCACGCCCCGCCCGGCTCCAACCGTACCGGCCCGCTCACAAAGTGAATGGCTGGCTGGCTCGCTGGCTCGATGAGGTCGGCATAGGCCTGCAGCCAGCCGGGGCCGGGGCGGCAGTCGGCATCGGTGCACACCACCCAGGGCGCGCGGGCCTGCACTTCGACTGCCCCTAGGGCCGCTTTCTTGCCCGTAGCCCCCTCTGGCAATTGCACCAGACGCAGGCGGTAGGGGGCCGTGCGAGCGGCAGCTTCTACCACCGCTGCCGTGTCGTCGGCGGAATGGTCATCGGCCACCAGCACCTCAAATTGCGCGGCGGGCAGCGTTTGTGCCCCTAGGGCCGCCAGCAGCGCCGGCAGGGCTGCCGCTTCGTCGCGGGCAGCCACCAGTACGGAGAACAGTGGGGCAGGCGCCTCAACTGTCAGTTTTTGTTCGGTTGGCGCAGGAGCGCCGAGGCTACCGACATGACGGTACTCGTGAGGCGTGTCGGCTTCCTGCTCGGAGAGGGACTGCGCGGGCTTGGTGGGCCACCCGCGCAGCCACGCCCACACCCCCGCATACCCCGCCGCTACCAGCAGCAGCGTGCCGCCTACCAGCGCCGCCACTTAGCGCTGCCTCCTTTCGCGCAGCACCCGCAGGCCGGGCAGCAGCAGCAGCCCTAGGGCACTGGGCAGCGCAATATTGAGCACCCACAAGCTCAGGCTGGCGCTCAGCACGGGCAGCGCTGGCTGGCCCAGCAGGCCAAATAAGTGGGTGGCCGTCAGCTCGCGCACGCCCACGTCGGCCAGGGCATTGAGCGAGGGCACCAGCGACTTAAACAGGAACGTGCCCGCCACCGCCGCCAGCGCCGGCCCTACGTCTCCGCGCACCCCGTAGGCTCCCAGCAGCAGCAGAAACTGCCCGCAAAACACTGCGTAGCGCGCCCCCGACAGCGCCAGCACCGCGTGCAGCTCGCGCCCCGAGTAGGTAGGCATCACGGCCAGGTAGCGCCCGAAGCGCCGCAGCGGCCGCACCAACGCCAGCGCCGCCAGTAGCACCCGCGAGCGGTAGAGCGGCAGCAGCACCAGCGCCCCCCCTAGGGCCGCGGCCACCAGCACGCCCGCCTGCGCCGCCGGATAGCCCGCCAAGTAAAACCGCAGCAAAAAGTAGAGCAGTCCCGCCCCGCCCGCCAGCACCGTGGCCACCAGCTGCGCATAGCGCCCCAGAAACACCGCCCCCACGGCATCGAGCCGGCGCCGGGCGTGCAGCGTGAGGATGCGGGCCGCGTAGTCGCCCACCCGGTTGGGCGTGGCAAAGCCCAGCGTGAGGCCCAGCACTACCGCCCGCAGGCTGTGGGCAAACGAGTGCTCGGGCTCGATGTGCCGGGCCAGGCGCTGCCACTTCCAGGCTTCCAGGCCCCAGTTGAGGGGCACCAGCGCGAGGGCCAGCAGCACCGGCCCGCGCCCCGCGCCGCCAAGGGTAGCCGCCACCAGATGCTGCCAAGCCGCCGCCGTGTCGGGCGCCGCAAACACCGAGTGGTACAGCAGCCCCAGGGTCAGGAGCGTGAGGGCGGCTTTGGCGGCCGTTATCCAGGCCGGGCGGAGGCGCGGGGGCCTAGGGGCGTACCTTTGGGTATGGCCGCCCCGCGCACTCCTGCTCCCGTTGCTCCCCGGTTGCCCCCGCCCGAGAAGATTATCATGGGCGTCGACCCCGGCACGCAGATTCTGGGCTTCGCCCTCATCGAGGTGCGTGGGCAGCGCGTCGACGTGCTCACCTACGACGTGCTCAACCTGAAGCCGCTGGGGTCTAACCATGCCGTAAAGCTAAAGCGGATTTTCACGCGCATCCTGGAGCTCATCGACGAGTACCTGCCCGACGAGCTGGCCATCGAGGCTCCCTTCTACGGGGTCAACGTGCAAAGCATGCTCAAGCTGGGCCGGGCACAGGGCGTGGTCATTGCCGCCTGCCTCTCGCGCGATATCCCATTTGTAGAATACGCTCCCACCAAGGTAAAGCAAGCCGTGACGGGCTCGGGCGCGGCCGACAAGGAGCAGGTGGCCCGCGCCTTGCGCCAGCAGCTCGTGTTGCCCCCCGTTGAGGAGGCGCCTAAGTTCCTCGACGCTACCGATGCCCTAGGCGTGGCCCTGTGCCACCACTACCAGCAGGGCAACAACGTGCGGGCCGGCACGAAAAGCTGGGACAAATTTTTGGCCGACAATCCCGACCGGGCCTTAGCCACTACGGCCAAGACAGCACGTCCCAAATTGAAACAGCCGCGCTAAAAGCGGTGCAATTTCGACTTTGGTTTCAGCAATTTTTAGAGAGGATTAGCAGAGCAATTACCGGCTTTCGACTAACGAGTTGCATTTATCTAACAGGTCCTTGACTTCTCGTAACAGCTGCGCTTTATTTGCCGTTACCTTTGCAGCAGTTATTAAGTCTTCGGCCTACCTCTACTGCTTCTTTTCGCCTTCCCTTCCTACCTCAGCCACTGCCTCGCTATGACTTTCTCTACTTGCCTCCGCCTCTGCATTGCTTCCGCTGCGTTCATGCTCACGCTGCCCGCCGCCGCTACTAGCCACGAGCCCGTCAAAGGCCACAGCAGTGGCAAGCAAACCGTAGCTGGCCCCAAGTCAGTCTCCATGCCCCTAGCATCGGCGGCCCCCGTTGCTCCGGCCGCTACCGATGCCTACGCCGCCCCGCAATTCGTAACGCTCACCGGCGTGGTGGTGCTCGCCAACGGCCAGCCCTGCCCTGGCGCCAGCGTGTACATAACCGGCGCCGCCCGCCAACTGGTTGTGACGGATGCCCGCGGTGCTTTTGCCCTGCCCGTGCCGGTCGGCAACTCGCTCGCTATCAACGCTGAGTATTTTGGCGTAGGCAGCACCCGCGTTGCCCTCGACAAGCCCAGCACCGAGCCCATGCGCATTATCATCCGCTAGGCCACTCCGCCACGCGCGCGTTTTAGCCAGTAAAAAAGCCTTTTCCCTGACCGGGGAAAGGCTTTGTTTGCTTTCGCCAGTAGCTTGCATCTGCGTCTGCAAAAGCGCCGGTTGGCTTCTTAAGTATCGAAGCCAAGCGAGCGGTTGCGCGGAGCTAGTGCCGCGCCTGTGCCATGCCTGTCTCTACTATCATTCTGCCTGCTTCCACTAACTCAGCCAACGAACTGGCTGAGCTGCAAAACCTGCGTTTACTCACCGAGCTGAATCCGCATCCTATTTTGCAGTTTGATGCCCTAGGGCACCAGTTTTACGCCAACGAGGCTGCCCGACAGCTGCTCGCTCCGCTGCCGGCGCACGAGCGGCTAGCCGCCACCGAGCAGCTACGGACCGCGCTGCAGCCGGGCTCCACGCATATCCTGACCATTGCCGGGCGCCACTTTCGGGGGCAATCGGTAGCCGCCTTCGTGTCGGCGGGCAGCCGCACGCTGTATCTGGTTGAGACCACCGAGCAGGTGCGGGCCGAGCACTTGCTGGCCGAGCAGCGCAGCTTTATCGAGCAGATTCTGGACACGGCGCCCTCCTGCATCTACGTGCGCAATGCCGCGGGCGAGATTGTGTTTGAGAATCGGGTTACTACCAAGGTGCGCCTGCTTACCAGCCACTTGCACCCGACCCACGCCCGGCCAGCCACGCCGCAGCAGCAGGCCGAGGTGGCCCTTTACCAAACGAGCGATGCCCACGTGCTCGCCACCGGCCAGCAGCTTACCACCGAGGCCCCGCTCACGTTCGCTTCGGGCGAGGAGCGCTGGTACCGCGTGGTAAAGAGCTTGCTAGTACGCCCCGACGGCGAGCGCCAAGTCTTGTGCGTAGGCACCGATATGACCGCCCAGCGCGTGGCTATGCGGGGGCTGGAGCAGCGCGAAAAGCAGTACCGCGACCTGATGACGCACTCGCAGGCCCTCATCTTCACCCACGCCTTAGATGGGCGCCTGCTAAGCGTGAACCCCGCCGGAGCCGCCCTGATGGGTCGCTCGGCCGACGCGCTCCCTGGCGTGCACATTGCCGAAGGCGCCCTGCCAGCCTACCGGCCCCAAGTGCTCGAATACCTAGAGCAGATACCTATTACGGGCGGCCAGCAAGGCGTGATGGCCCTGGCCCAACCAGCCGGCCAGCCGCCCCGCTACGTGCTCTACCACGCCCATTTGGTGCGCGAGGAGAGCCAGGAGCCCTACGTGATTGGGTACGGGCAGGATATTACCGAGCGCATTGAGGCCGAGCGACTGCTGAAGCAAGCCAAGAACGCCGCCGAAACTGCCGTGCGTACCCGCGAAAACTTCCTGGCCAACATGAGCCACGAGATTCGCACTCCCCTGAATGGCGTGCTGGGTATGGCCGGCCAGTTGGCGCGCACCTCGCTCGATAGCCGCCAGCAGGAGTTTCTGGGCACTATTCGCAGCGCCGGCCAGCACTTGCTGCACGTGCTCAACGACGTGCTCGACATGGCCAAAATTAGCGCTGGCAAGCTCGAGCTAGATTCGCAGCCGTTTAACCTCTGCGACTCGATGTTTGAGTGCCTGCAACCCTTGGTGGCGCAGGCCCAGGAAAAGGGCATCCGGGTAGAAGGCACGCGGCTGTCTGAATCGTGCCCTCACCCCTGGGTGCTCAGCGATGCCTATCGCCTCAACCAGATTTTGCTCAACTTGGTGGCCAATGCCATCAAGTTTACGGCCCCCGGCGGCAGTATCACCATTATGGGCAAGCAGCTGGCCGAAACCGAAACCGACCTCACCGTGCGCTTCAGCGTCTCGGACACGGGCATTGGCATCGCGCCCGATAAGCAAGACGTGGTATTCGAAGGGTTTACGCAGGCCTATGCCGATACCACGCGCCGCTACGGTGGCACGGGCCTAGGGCTCAGCATCTCGCGGGCGTTGGTAGAGCAGTTGGGCGGCACGCTGCGCCTTAGCAGCGAGCTGGGCAAGGGCAGCACGTTTGCCTTTGTGCTCACGCTGCCCAAGGCGCCCGCGGCCAGCCGCGTCCTGCCCAAGGCGCCCTATGACACGGGTGCCCTGCGGGGCCGCCGGGTGCTCGTGGTCGAGGACAACGAGATCAACCGCACGGTGGCGCGCCTACTGCTCGAAGACTGGGGGCTGGAAGTAACCGAGGCGGTGGACGGGCTCGCTGGCGTAGAGCAAGTGCGCCAGAACTGCCCCTTCGATGTGGTGCTGATGGATGTGCAGCTGCCGGGCCTCAACGGGCTCGATGCCACGGCCGCCATTCGGGCGCTCCCCGACCAGCTACGCTCCCAGATGCCCATTGTGGCCTTGACTGCCAATGCCTTTCAGGCCGACCGCGACCGGTGCCTGGCCGCGGGCATGCAAGCCTGCTTATCGAAGCCTTTCGAGGAGGAAGAGGTGTACCGCACGCTGGTGCGGGTGCTGCCCGCCGCCCGCAGCTACGACCTCACGCGCCTGCACCAGATGGCCCGGGGCCGCGAAGACTTTGTGCTGAAGATTATTCAGTCGTTTTTGCGCAACATGCCCGGTAGCCTGGCCAACCTACGCGTGGCCATGGACAGCACCAACTGGAATGAAGTGGCTAAAATCACGCACCACATCAAGCCCAGCTTGGAATCGCTGGGCGTAGTGGGGGTTGCCGACGACGTGCGCCTGCTAGAAGGCGCGCCCCTCGACAACCAGGCCGCCCTGCGCGCCGCCGCTACCCGCCTGCTCGCGCAGGTGCAGCAGGCACTCCTTGAGCTGCCCGACGAGCTGGCGTCCAAGTCCCGTCGGTAGCACTCAGCAACTGGCTCGCAAAGCCTATAGGGCCCTAGGGTTCTAGAGGCTTTGCAGCTTGCGCATAAACTCCTCCTGATACGACTTGCCAATCGGAATCTCGTACTGCGCCAGCTTCAGCAGGCCATCCTCGATGGCCTCAATACGCTGAGTATTGACGATGTAGGACCGGTGCACGCGCACGAAGTGGGCGAAGGGCAGCCGCTCGCTCAAGGCCTTAAGTGTAAGGTAGATAATATGCTTGTGCGTGGCCGTTACCAGCACCGAGTAGGTCGAAAGGGCTTCGATGTAGAGCACGTCGTTGAAGTTGACGCGCACCGTGCGGGTTCCTACCTTCACGAATAGGTCGGCGGACGCGGGGCCGGCAGGGGCTGGGGTGGCGGCGGGCACCGGGTCGGGCGCCGGGGGCCGGGAAGCGGCCACCCGCGCTACCGCCTGCTGAAACCGCCCCAGCTCAACGGGCTTGACCAGGTAGTCAACGGCCTGGATATCAAAGGCCGCTACGGCGAATTCACGATGGGTTGTCACGAGCACAATGGCTGGGCCAGGCCGGGGCAACAGGCGTGCCAGCTCCAGGCCGCTGAGCTTCGGCATCTCAATGTCGAGCAGCAGCATGTCGCACTGCCCGCCTTGCCGGAAAAACTCCAGTGCCTCGATGCCGCCCGTAAGCGACGCGGTCAGCGTCAGCTCGGGAGACAAATCCACCAAGTGTTCCAGGGTCAGGCGGTTAATCTCGTTGTCGTCAACAATTACGCAGCTCAGCGGGGCAGTATTCATACGCAGAAAGAAAGGCAAAGCTCGGGCCCTTGGCACTGGGCCTTTGCCGGCAATTAATTCCTAAAGCTGCAAGCTACTCATTGCCTACCGTATATAGCGCAAAATACTTGGGCTCTAAGCCTGGGCACGCCCCAACGGCACCCTAGGGCCTGAAAACTGGCGGCACCGTGCTGCCGGCACGCATCCATGCCGACGAGCGGCACGGCGGCGGGTGCCAGCAGCCCGAGGGCCTCGCTAGCGCCTGGCTACTGCTTAAGCTTGGGCCACTCGTAGCTGCGCGACCATTCCTGAAACACCTGCACCTGCGTGCGGTGCGTGGCCAGCCACTGCTGCACTTCGGGCGCGTTGGCCTGCGAGCTGTGGGTGAGGTAGGCAAATGCCGGCACGAAGCCGCGCCGCTCCATCTCCACGAAGTAGGGGGCGTAGTAGGTGCGCACAAAGCCGTGGCCGGCCTGGGGCTGGCGGGCGTCCATGGCCCGGCACAGCGCGCTAAATTGGTCGATGAATTTGTCGAGCCGCGACTTGCGCGGGGCGGCGGGGCCGAGGTCTACGGCGCCTTGCATCGACAGCAGCAGCTCTTCGGGGCCGAAGTCGTCGCCTACGCGGCCACCATTTTTGTGCAGCGCCGAGGCGGGCACGCTAATCGCTACGCGCTGCGTATCGTCGGCCTGCGGCGCAATGCCTTGCATAATCGCCTGGTCGAGCCACTGCTGGCGCTGCTGGCTGCGCGGGCTGTTAGGCTCCAGCACCAGGTAGCGGGCTAGGGCCAGCAGCCCCGGCACCCGCTCGCCAAGTTGCAGCTGGGTGGTGCCGAGCAGCATGTGCGCATTGGCCTGGTCGGGGCGCAGGGCTACGGCGTAGCGGAAGCTGGCGGCGGCACCCTCGTAGTCGCGCTGGCCCGACAGGGTCATGCCTTCGCTGAGGCGCAGGGTAAAGTCGGCTGGGAAATACTGCATGCCCCGGCGGTAGGCGGCCAGCGCCTCGGTGGGGCGGCGGCTGTGGTCGAGGCTGCTGCCGTACACCGCGTACACAAAGGGGCTCACGCGAGGGTTTTCCTCTACCAGCTGCTGGCACAGGGCCGCCGCCTCGGTATTGCGGTCGAGGGCGCGGTAGGTCATGGCCAGCTCGGCGCGGGCCAACTGGTTAGATGGCACCAGGTCGAGGGCCTGCTGGTACTTGGTTAGGGCCTCGGGGTAGCGGCCGGCGTCGTAGAGGTCGGTACCGACGCGCACCAGCTCGGCCGCCGAGGCGGTAGCATCGGCCGGGGCCTGCGCTTGGCTGCGCAGGGTGCCAAGCAGTAGCAGAGGGAGTAGCAGTTTTTTCATAGGGGAACAGAGAGGATGAGAAGCAACGTAATGGGGCGCGGGGGCCCCTAGGGCAGTTCGAGGTGGCCGCGCAGGTAGGTGACGGCGTAGCCGCCAATGTCTACCCGGTCGCCGCGCAGGCGGCACCAGAGCTCGCCGCCGCGGGCCGACTCCTGGCGGGCAAACAGCTCGGTTTTGCCCAGCTTGGCGGCCCAGAACGGGATGAGCGTGCTGTGGGCCGAGCCGGTAACGGGGTCTTCGGGTACGCCCACTTCGGGCGCAAAGAAGCGGGAGATGAAGTCCACGCCTTCGGGGCCAGGCGCCGTGGCGATAACGCCCACGTAGCCAATACCTTCGAGGGCGGCGAAGTCGGGGCGCAAGGCCAGCACCTCGTCGGGGTGGGCAAACTCGGCCACGAGGTCGCGCGAGGCCAGCACGGCCACGGGCTGGGCGGCGCCGGGCCCTAGGGCGCGGGCTAGCTCCCGGGGCACTTCTACCTCGGCCAGCGGGCGGGGCGGGCGGCTCGGAAAGTCCAGCACCAACCGGTTGTCGGCTTCGCGGCGCACGCGCAGCAGCCCGCTCTGGCTGTCAAACACGATTTCGGAGCCCGCAAAACCCAGTTCGTGCCACAGCACGTGGGCCGAGGCCAGCGTGGCGTGCCCGCAGAGGTCAATCTCGAACGTGGGCGTGAACCAGCGCAGGTGATACTGCGCCTCGCCGCCGCTCAGGGGCACGAAGAAAGCGGTTTCGGCGAGGTTATTTTCGGCCGCAATCTGCTGCATCGTTTCGGCCGGCAGCCACTCGGCCAGGGGGCACACGGCGGCGGGGTTGCCGGTAAAAGGCCGGCGGGCAAAAGCATCTACCTGGTACAGGGGAATCGTCATCGGGCGAGTGCACGGTGGAGGTTAACTCGACTGTGTATAAGCACAAATATGCTAGCTTAAGTACCACCGCGCAAGTTCCGCGGGCTCTTTCACTCCGTAGCCAGGCCGTTCAAAATCAATAAGCTGGTGCCTATTTTGTACTCATCCCTAGCCTAGGGAAAGGCCAGTGAAAAAGCTTGTTGCCTGGCAACTCCAAGGAGCCTATTTACCCGCCGAAAAATGCTATCAGCCCAATTACCTGGTTAGGACCAATTTCTACGTAGGCCCTGGCAAAAAATCTGCATGAAGGTTGTCTATTCTAGTACCCCTCACTCCAACCTTGGGCGTTGGGCGCCAGCCCTAGCGTTCCTGCGGCTTGCTACAGGTACGACAGCCACCAGGAGCGGTGGCGCTGTTTGTAGCCCTGGTACCAGCGGCAGGGCCAGTACAGCAGCAGCACCACGGCCGCCCACACGGCGTAGGCGCGCCACAGGCTGGGGTGGTAGCCGGCCGGCAAGGCCTGGCCCGGGGGCGAAAAGGCCAGGTTGAACGGCCGCCCAAACGCCACCCAGGTCCAGACATACGCGCCGCCGCTGATGAGGCAAAAGTGCAGCAGGTAGTAAAAGAGCGGCACCCGGCCGTAGATGGCCAGCACGCGCCCCAGCCAGCCCAGCGGCCGCTCGGCGCCGGCCAGCAGCACCAGCGCCGTTCCTAGCGTGAGGGCCAGAAACAGCAGCGACGGCGGGTACTTGGTGATGTTGACGAACGAGAGGGCGCTGAACAGCACTCCGCGCGGCTGCGGGCTCCAGGGCACGGGGTCGCCGTACCAGTTGGTGGCCCGCAACGCCACAAAAAAAAGTAGCGCCGCCCCACCAGCCGCGGCCAGCCAGCGCGTGCGCCGGGCCAGCGGCTGCGTAAACCAGGGCCCTAGGGTATAGCCCAGCGCCAGCACGGCCACCCAGGGTAGCACCACGTAGGCCACCAGCACGGGCGGCTGGCTAGGCCACAAAAACGGGTTGTGGTAGAGCAGCGCCGGCACCAGGTTGCTGGCTGCCACGGGCCAGGCGGCGGGCAGCGAGTTGTGGCCCACCAGCACCCCTAGGGCCAGCGTGGCTACCAGCCAGCGGGGCAGCCAGATGAGGCCCGCCAGCACCACCATGCCCCAGCCCAGCACCCAAATCACTTGCAGCAGCACTAGGCTGTAGCCCCACTGCAACAGCAGGGTAATAACCGTCAGCTCCAGCACCACCAGCCACAAGCCGCGCGCCACCAAAAACCGGCTGGTGGCCCCCCGGCCCGGCCGCCGCTGCTGGGCCAGGTACACGCTGGTGCCGGCCAGCAGCACGAAGGTGGGCGCGCAGAAATGCGTTATCCAGCGCGTAAAAAAGAGCAGCGGCGTGGTGTGGGCCATGTCTTCGGGCCGCACGGCGGGCGTGGGGCACCAAAACTCGCGGATGTGGTCGAGGGCCATAATCACCATGGCCAGGCCGCGCACTACATCAATGGCCGCCACGCGGCGGGCGGCGGATGGCTCGGCCAAGGGGGCCGCGGCGGGGGTTAGAACAGAAGGCATGGCAACCGGCTGAAAGTCAGTCGGCAAAATACAACGAAGCTGGTTTCCAGCCGCGCCCGTGCCGGAGCGCGGCGTTACTTTGGGCTTTCTGGCCTGTTTAGCTGCTATGCCCTCCCCCATCGAACCCTGGCAAACGCTCGGCTCCGAGCTGGTTTTCGACCACCGCTGGTACCAGCTGCGCTGCGACCACGTGCGCCTGCCCAGCGGCCAGGAGCTGGACGACTACTTCGTGAGCGTGCGCCCCCACGTGGTGCTCACCTTCCCGCTCACCCCTGACAACCAGGTGGTTTTTGTGCGCCAGTACAAGCACGCCGCCGGCCAAGTCCTGCTGGAGCTGCCCGGCGGCGTGGTCGATGCCCACGAAACGTCGGTGCCCGATGCCGCCCGCCGCGAACTGCTCGAAGAAACCGGCTACGCCCCCGCCCAGCCCCTGGAACACCTGCTCGACCTCTACGACAATCCCACCAAGGACACCAACCAGATTTCGTACTTCCTGGCCCGCGACGTGCGCCCCGTAGCCGCCCAAGACCTGGACGAAACCGAAAACATCGAAGTAGTGCTGGTGCCGCTGGCCGACGTGGAAAGCCTGATTCTGCGCGGCGACGTCCGGGTAGCGGGCTCGGTGGCGCTGTGCCTGCTGGCCTTGCGCCGGCTGGGGGCCTAGGGCAGTTTTAGAACCAATAGCCAGCTGTAGAGACGTACAGGTTCGCTTCTACACGAACTTTGAACTTGCTCTTAGGAAGCAGAATGAGTGGAAAGCGGGGCTGCGGCCAGGGCATCTTGCTCTGCCCAGCCGAGCACCAGGGCTAGGATGCGCTGCGCTCTTTCGGCTCCAATCAGCTGGTCGAACTCGGGTGAGGCCAGAATGCGCGCCGTGAGAGCGGGCGACGTGACGTACTCTTCTCCAAGCAGCCCCGGCGCTACCACACGGAACCCCGACGCATCCGGCGTAGTATCTACAATGACCCGAATGGTGTGCGAGTGCAGCAAGGAAGAAAATACGTTTGCCATGAGGTAGTTACTGATTTTTGCCTACCTTATAGTAAGCTGACTACCTAATATTGCACAGCGCCACATTACCAAACTAGCTATGTCCGCCACCACCACCGACTATAAGCCCATCGACTGCAACTTCTACGACGTGCTGGAAGCTGCCGCCACGCGCCACCAGCAGGTATATTTGCAGTATTTCAGCGACTTGCGCGAGCTGCGCCAGGGGCCGGCCACCTTCAAGACCTTCGTCATGCACGAAGGAGCCGAGTATGCCGTGCTAGGCTCGGGCGAGGAAGTGCGCCTCGACCGCATCATCCGGGTCGATGATACGCCCGCCCCGGCTTTTTCCGACTACCCCGACTACCGCTGCGGCTGCTAGCTGCGGCGCCACGGTTGTGCGCTGGCTTGATTGCCAGTAGGTTTGCGCCACGAGCTGGCGCGCCGGGGCGCTGGCTACCTTACGGAAGCTGCCTATGTCGTTTCGGGGATTTCTCTTTTCGCTGCTGCTGCTGGCCGGCGCGGCGCTGCTCGTGTTTTTGGGGCTGCACTGGCTGCACGTGAGCACCGGGCGGCTGGCCGACTGGATGGCGGGCGTGGCTATTCTGTGGTGGTTTGCGGTGGTGCTGGTGCTCCCCTGGAATGCGCATTTCGCGGCGCTCGACGTGGTGGAGCAGGCCCGCAACTCCGCGGCCCTGAGCATTGCCGTGCCCGCCGACACGGTGACCTACGCCCAGCGCGTGGCCCGGCAATTTAGGCAGTTGGCCCTGGGCTTGCACCTGGCCACGGCGGCAGCCCTGCTGGTGCTGGCTTATTTTCAGTTGGTGCCCCTAGGCTACTGGGCCGCCGGCGTGGCGCTGGCCCTCACCCTGGTGCGCCCCGCCGAGCGGGCCTACGAGCACCTGGCTGCCCGCCTGCGCAATATGGGTGAACAAATCCGCTACCCCCGCGAGGACGTGGCCGAGTTGCGCACCCGCGTGGCCGAGCTGGAAAGCGAGCAGCACGCCCTCAACGAGCGGCTCGACGTGGACCGCGAAGGCTCCTGGGCCAGCCTGCAAGCCCTGAGCCTGAACGCCCTGCGCCAAACCATCGACCGTACCGATGCCCGCCTGGAAGAACTGGTGCGCCAGAACGCCCGCGACCACGAGGCGCTGGCCCGCCAGACCGTCACCGAAATTGCTCGCCTCTCCGAAGACGCCCGCTTCCTCAACCAAGTGCGCGAGCTGATTCGCTTCTGGAAAGACGCCTAGAGTAGTGATTAACGTTTAGTGAGTAGTGTTTAATTGGTCGTTCACTACTCACTAACCGTTAATCACTAAACACTATATTAAGTCCAGTACTGAATGGGCGCTTGCGGGAAGCGGCGCTGCCATTCGGCATAAAACCAGGCTTTTAGCTCCTGCATGGTGGGGCGGTCGTACACGTACTTCACGCCGCCAAACTTGTTGCGCTTCTGGGCGCGGGTGCTCTCCTCCAGGTCGAGGGTAGTGGCGGGGTACCAGCCCAGCAGCACCTCCTTCGAGCCGGGCGTGAAGCGATGGGTGATGAACTCCACCGTCAGGTCGAGGCCGGGCACGTCGGCCAGGGCGGCGTGCAGGCGGTCGAGCAATTGGCCGTAGTGCTGCTGCCAGTCGGGCAGGGGCATAATGGGGGCCAGCACCACGCCCACCGGGTAGCCACCGCCCCCTAGGGCCTCGGGCAGCGCCAACTGGCGCAGGGCCTGGATGCGCGCCTCCACGCTGGCCGTGCCGCCCTCCAGCTGGCGGGCCAGCGGCTCGGCATTGAGCGAAGCGCGGGCGCGGGTGCGGCCCTGGTGGGGCAAGCCCAGCAGGCTGCCCACGTGGTCGTACTTGCTCACGAAGCGCAGCCGAGCCCCCTCGCGGCCCGCGAAGTAGCGCACGGTTTCGGCCAGCGCGCCGGTGAGGTGCTCGATGCCCAGCACGTCGGTGTAGCAGCTGGCCTCAAAGCTCACCAGGCGGTCGGGGCGCTCGTACAACTGCGTGTTTTTGAGCAGCGTAGGCAGATTGGCGAAGGCGCGCACCACGGGTGGCCCGCTGAGGCTGCCGGCCAGGTAGCAGTACTGGCAGTGGGCGGGGCAACCCTCGGCCAGGTTAAGCTGGTAGTCGGCTGAGGGTGGGGTGGGCTGCAGGCGCAGCGCGCCGGCGGGGGCCTTCACCACGGCCAGGGTGCTCTTGGCGGTGCGGTAAGTGGCGCGCTCGTCGGCCCCGCGCAAGTTGGTGAGGCGGTTGCTCTTCAGCAGCTCAATATCGAGCCCTAGGGCCGTGGTACGGGCCAGGATTTGCTGGCCGTATTCTTCATCTAGCGCATCGGGGGTGAAGAGCACGCGCTTGGGCAGCCACAGCTTGGCGCCGTGGGCACGGGGCGCATCGGCGGGAGTAGCCAGGGGGGTGTCGTCCGCCAGCTCTAGGGGCGCAGCGGCGGGCAAAGCGGGGGCGTTGAGGACGGGAAGCAGCAGGTCGAGTTGCATGATTAATAAACACCCCGCAGCCCCGAATGGGTCATTCTGGGCTAGTTTTGGCTGTTATTATCCGGGCTGATTACTAGGTAATTGCGCATTCTTTTACGATTTCTTTCGCATGCCCGTCCCTGCTCCTGCCACCGGCCCCGCCCCCGACCAGCGCCACCCCCTAGCCGGCCACGAGCGGCTGGTTTTTTTGAAGAATAGTATCAATAACCCCCTCATTGAAGTGGGCGACTATACCTATTACGACGACTTCGACGACGTGCGCAATTTTGAGCGTAACGTGCTCTACCACTTTCCCTTCGTGGGCGACAAGCTGCGCATCGGGCGCTTCTGCCAAATTAGCTACGCTGAACTTCGTTTGCGTCGGGGGTGAAGTTTGTGATGAACGGTGGCAAACGAAGTTCAGCGTAGCTAACCACCGCACCGACTTATTTTCCACGTTTCCCTTCCCGGTGTTTGGCCAGGGCTGGGAGGGCGCCTTCGACCCAACCAGCTTCCCCAGCAAGGGCGACTTGGTGGTGGAAAACGACGTGTGGCTGGGCCACGACGCCCTGCTGATGCCCGGCGTGCGCGTGGGCAACGGCGCCATCGTGGCCACCCGGGCCGTGGTAACTAAGGATGTGCCGCCCTACGCCATTGTGGCCGGTAACCCTGCCCGGGTGGTACGCCGGCGCTACGACGAAGCCACCGTAGCGCGCCTGCTGGCCGTGGCCTGGTGGCACTGGGATGCCGCCAAAATCACCCGCAACCTAACTGCTATCTGCGGCACCGACCTCGCGGCCCTGGAGCAAGCCATTTAGTTCTGGCCTGCGTATGCCTGGGCCATGACCAGCCCCGCCCCCCTTATCGTTACCCTCACGCTCGACGACGCCAGCCAGGCGTTTTTTGATGAGCAGCGCCGCCGCTACTTCCCGCCCAGCCGCAACTACCTGGGCGCCCACCTCACCCTGTTTCACGCCTTGCCCGGCACCGAAGAAGCCGCCATTGCCGAGCACCTAGGGGCCGTGGCTGCCGCCGAGCCGCCGCTGTCGCTGTCCGCTACGGGCGTCAAGTTCATGGGCCGCGGCGTCATGTACAGCCTCGACTGCCCCCCGCTGGTGGCGCTGCACCGGCGCTTGCAGCAGCACTGGAAGCCCTGGCTGAGCCCCCAGGACCAGCAGGGCCTCCACCCCCACATTACGGTGCAGAATAAAGTAGACCCCACCGAGGCACGGGCGCTGCACGAAACCCTAGCCGCTGGCTTCGAGCCGTTTACGGCCCTAGGCACTGGCCTGGCGCTGTGGGCCTACCGGGGCGGGCCCTGGGAAGCGCGGCAGCAGTGGCGGTTTGCGGGGGCCTAGGGCTTTAGCGCAGCGGCACAATGCGCTCGTTCAAAAACTCGTGCAGCAAATTCTCTACGGGTGTGCCTTCCGCGATGGCTAGTAGCTCGGGCAGGTCCAGATAATTGGGCGGAGCCGCTTGGGTTGCGTTGCTGCGCACGAAGCTCATGTACCAGTCCAGGAAGTAGCGCCGCGGCTTCGGGCCATCTGCCAGCTTTTGCAGCTTGCCGTGGCGCGGGTCGCGGGCGATGCGGGCGAAGAACTCGCGCAAAGGCACTTCGGACCCTTCCAGCACCTGGAAAATCCGTCCTTCGTGGTAGAGCAGAAACCCGGTAAGGCCAGCCCCTTGGTGCTCGGCCCGCGCCTGCCCCATTAATACAGCCAGGGCCTGTTCGCTTAGGTCGACGGTAGTCTCACTAATAAAAATTATACGGTGCGTAGTCAATTCTTAATCACGTAAGTTAGCTAGTACTTGGATGAGCTTAGTTGTTCTATTCTCAGGTTAAATGTAATTCAGTCTTGAGCAACCTAACCGGTGGCCAGAGCTCATTTTCGGGCAAAAGGCAGCGTTTCTAGCCCAATCCCGTAATTTAGCCGGTTAAATTTTGAGTTTGTTGTTATGAATTTAAAGACTGCGCCTGCCAAGCCGCTGACCGCCGACGTGGTGCTCATCGGCGCGGGCATTATGAGTGCAACCCTGGGGGTACTGCTGAAGGAGCTGGACCCAAGCCTGCGCATTGCCATTTATGAGCGCCTGGACGAAGTGGCCGCCGAAAGCTCCGACGCCTGGAACAACGCCGGCACGGGCCACTCGGCCTTTTGCGAGCTAAACTATACCCCCGAGCGGCCCGACGGCAGCATCGACATCTCGAAAGCCGACAAAATTGCCGAGCAGTTCGAGCAAAGCAAGCAGTTCTGGGCCAGCCTAGTAGAGGGCGGCCAGCTGCCCGACCCGCGCACGTTTATTCAAAGCATCGCGCACATGAGCTTCGTGTGGGGCCCGGCCAATGTGGAGTACCTGCGCAAGCGCCACGAGGCCCTCACCCAGTCGCCGCTCTTTGCCGGCATGGAGTACAGCGCCGATGCCGCCGAAATTGAAAGCTGGGTGCCGCTGATAATGGACGGCCGCAACCCGGCCGAGCACGTGGCCGCCACGCGCATGCCCATCGGCACCGACGTGAATTTTGGGTCGCTGACCCGCGCCATGTTCGACCGCCTGCGCCAGTTGCCCGACGTGACGTTTGAGTTAGGCCAGGAAATTGTGGACTTTCGGCGCAAGCCCGACGGGCTGTGGCGCGTTAAAATCCGCGACGTGGCCAGCGGCAAAAGCCGCAAGGTGCGCACGCGCTTCGTGTTTATTGGCGCGGGCGGGGGCTCGCTGCCGCTGCTCGAGAAAACCAACATTCCGGAGGCTAATGGCTACGGCGGCTTCCCGGTGAGCGGGCAGTGGCTGAAGTGCCTGAACCGCCAAGTGATTGAGCAGCACGACGCCAAGGTGTACGGCAAGGCCGCCGTGGGCTCGCCGCCCATGTCGGTGCCCCACCTCGACACGCGCCAAATAAATGGCCAGCGCGAGCTGCTGTTCGGGCCCTACGCGGGCTTCTCGACCAAGTTTCTGAAGCGCGGCTCGTATGCCGACCTGTTTCGCTCGATTGAGCTGGGCAACATTCGGCCGCTGCTCTTTGCCGGGGCGCGTAATATTCCGCTGACGCGCTACCTCATTGGGCAGGTGCTGCAAACGCCGGAAGAGCGCATCGCGGCCCTGCGCGAGTATTACCCCGATGCCCAACCCGGCGACTGGCAACTTGAAACGGCCGGCCAGCGCGTGCAGGTAATTAAGAAAGATAAGAAAGTGGGCGGCGTGCTGGAGTTTGGCACCGAAGTCGTAACGGCCGCCGATGGCTCGGTGGCGGCGCTGCTGGGGGCCTCGCCGGGCGCGAGCACCGCTGTCAGCATCATGCTCGATTTGGTGCAGCGCTGCTTTCCCGAGCACACGGCCTCGCCCGAATGGCAGGCCACGCTGCGCCGCCTGGTGCCCTCCTACGGCCAGCAGCTCGCTAAAGACCCCGCCCTCACCGAGCAGGTGCGCGCGCACTCGGCCCAGGTGCTGGGGCTGGTGGGATAATGAATGCTTGGTAAAAGCACGTCATGCTGAACGTAGGGAAGCTTCTCTACCTCGCCGTTTTGTTCGGTAGAGAAGCTTCCCTACGTTCAGCATGACGTGCTTTTACTACACCACATGATGTTCTATATAAATCGTTAACTAACCACTACTCCCTACCATGCGAGCCCTCCTGCTCATCGACGTGCAGCTTGACTTTATGCCCGGCGGGGCGCTGGCCGTGCCCGAGGGCGATGCCATTGTGGCTGGCCTCAACGCCGCGCAGGCCCGCACCGACGTCTACGACCTGGTGGTGGCTACCCAGGACTGGCACCCCCTAGGGCACCGCAGCTTTGCCAGCAGCCACCCCGGCCAGGCCTTGTTTTCGGAAATTGAGTGGCAGGGTTTGCCGCAGCGGCTCTGGCCCGACCACTGCGTGCAAGGCACAGCCGGCGCCGCCCTGCACCCCGGCCTCGACCTGAACCGGGTGGAGGCAATTTTCCGCAAAGGCACTGACCCCGACTTAGATAGCTACAGCGCGTTTTTCGACAATGGCCACCGCCGCGCTACCGGCCTGGCGGCCTACCTGCGGGCGCGGGGCATTACGCAGGTAGCCGTGGCCGGGCTGGCCAGCGACTACTGCGTCTACTTCTCGGCCAAGGATGCGCTGCAGGAAGGCTTCGGCGTGACGGTGCTCGAAGACCTGACCCGCGGCATTGCGCCCGAAAGCATGGCCGCCGCCCGCCACGACCTGCTGGCCCGCGGTGCCACGTTTGGGTAATAGACAATGAGCGGCCCCATTTAGGAAGTCAGCCTATTACCATTTGGCCACTGGGCTGTTGTACTAGCACCTGGCTTTTTGCTTCTGCCCCTCCCCCATGCCCGAGTTGCTCATTACCCGCCCCGCCCGCCCCGCCGACGTGCCCGGCCTCACGGTGCTCATCAACCGGGCGTACCGGGGGCCGGCTTCGCGCCAGGGCTGGACCACCGAGGCTGACCTGTTCGACGGGCCGCGCATTACGGAAGCGGCGCTGCGCACGCTGCTGCGCACCCCCTATACCCGCCTCTGGTGCTGCCACGCGCCCGCGCTGGGGCTGGTGGGCTGCGTGTGCCTGACGCGTCCGCCCGGCGAGGTAATGCACGTGAGCCTGCTGGCCGTGGCCCCCGAGGAGCAGGCCCTAGGGGTGGGCCGCTACTTGCTGCTGCACGCCGACTTGCAGGCGCGCCACCTGCGCTGCACTCGCCTGCGCCTCACGGTGCTGGCCGAGCGCCCCGAGCTGGTAGACTGGTATATGCGCCGCGGCTACCAGCCCACCGGCGAAACCGAACCGTTTCCGACTGGCGCGGGCGTGGGCCAGCCGCGCCAGCCGCTGCACCTGCTGGTGCTCGAAAAACGCGCCTCGGTAGTAGCCTGCGGAGCACTCGACATCTTCAGCGACCACGAGCTGCCGGCCCAGCTGGTTGGCTGAGTTGGGAGCCGCAGGATCAACGCTACCATGCCCGTGACGCCCGCCTCCGCTACCCTTACAGTACGCTCACTTTCTGGGTAAGCACGCCCGCGGCCTGCCGCACGCGCACCAGGTAGGTGCCGGCCGCCAGCTTGGCGCCCACCGCCAGCCGGGTTTGCTGCGGGCCAAACTGCTGCTGGTGCACCAGCTGACCTAGCAGCGTGAGCACCTCCACCACCGTGCCCGCGCTGCCGGGAGCGCCTACCTCTACCGTGAAGCCGCCGGCCAGGGCTGGCACGGGGTAAATAGTAATCCCCGATAGGCGCGGGGCCGCCGTGGCTAGCGCCGCGCCCACCGCCTGCACCGCCCAGCGCTGGCAGCCGAAGCCGTTGTAGTACCACAAGCCCAGTTGCTGGCCCGGCGTGGTCGAGCAGTTGGGCACCTCCACCACGTTGTTGCCGGTGGCCGAGGTGAAGATGTAGTCGCCGTTGCTGGCCCGCTCCACCACGTACTGCTGGCACACCAGCCCGTTTGAGGGCCACAGCTGCAGCTTGGTGCCGGCATCGGGCAGGCAATTGATGACATCCAGCGCCAGCCCGCCGAGGGCATTGGTAATTTTGTAGTAGCCGTTGCCGAGCGCCGTAAAGTCCCACTGCTGGCACGTGAGGCCCGCGGGTGTGCCCTGCGCTACCTGCTGGCCCGCCACGCCGGTACAGCCCGAGGCTTCCAGCACCAAGCCGCTATTCTGGTTCTTTGCGGTGTAGCGGCCGGCCGCCAGCCAGTCGCGGCTCACGGTGGGCCACCCGGTGCTGCCCCAGGTCAGCTGGGCCAGGCCGAGCTTGGGCGCACCGCTGTCGTAGCCATCGTAGTAGTGGTGGCTGAAGTACGTGACGCCGTTTTCGGTGAAGATGCCCGTGTGGCCCGGCCCTACGTAGCGGCCAGCACTGCTCAGCAGCGTGGTGCCGCCGTTGTTGTTCAGGTCCTGCCCACTCTGGTCGAAGTAGGGGCCGCCGGGGCTGGTGGAGCGCCCCACCTGCATGTGGTAGGTGCTGGCTACGCCCTGGCAGCAGGTGCCGCGGTTCACGAACAGGTAGTAGTAGCCATTGTTATAGGCCACGTAGGAAGCCTCTACGTCCCCGCTGGCCACGGCGTACTGGTTGCTGGCATTGAGGACTTTGCCGGTGGCTGGGTCGAGCTGCGTAATGCGGATGCCCCCAAAATACGAGCCGTAGGTAAGCCAGAGGTTGCTGCTGGCATCGGCAAACAAGGCCGGGTCGATGGCATTGGGCCCGCCGCTCACGTTGCTACTCGCAATAACCTCGCCCTGGTCTACCCACTTGTAGGCGGGGTCGGTGGGGTCTAGGGTCGTGTTGGTGGTCAGGCCGATAGTGGATGCCTGCGAGCCAAACGTAGAGCAGGAATAGTATAGGTAGTACTTGCCGTTCAGGTACCGACACTCGGGCGCCCAAAACGTGCCCGCGAAGCCCGGCACCTTGCCATTTATCCAGCCCGGATAAATAGTTTTGGTGTACACCGACTTCGCGTCGGTCCAGTTGATGAGGTCGGTGGAGTACTTGCAGGCGATGCCGTCGCCGGTGCCGAACACCCAGTAGGTACTCCCGCTTTTGACGATGGTGGACGGGTCGTGGATGCCTAGGGCCCCTTGCAGCGCCAAAGCTGGCGTGGCCAGCCAAGCCCCTAGTATGGACGCGAGCATAATGAGGCGCCGAGCGCGCCGGAGTAAAAATGCAGTCATCGGACGGGTGGGAAAAGCAGGTGAGTAGTACCCCTGTGGCCGCCGCCCGGCCCCTAGGGGCAGGCAGCGGCCGCGGGCCCGGCTAGTAGCCGGGGTTTTGCTTGATGCTGGGGTCCAGGTCGATGTCGGTCTGCGGAATGGGTAGCAGCTTCGACTTACCGAGCACGAAGTTGGTGAAATCGGGGTCGAGGTTGATGAGGTAGTTCAGGCCGGCCTGGTTGTCGAGCAGGCCCCAGCGGTTGATGTCGAACCAGCGCTGGCCCTCGCCGGCCAGTTCGCGGCCGCGCTCGGTGCGCATGTAGAGGCGCAGGCTATTCTGGTCGTAGTTGGCGGCCGAAATGGGGGCTAGGCCCACGCGCTGGCGCACTTGGTTTACCAGCGGCACAGCCTGGGCAGTTTGGCCTAGCTCGTTCAGGGCCTCGGCTTGCAGCAGCAGCACGTCGGCGTAGCGAATGACCCGGAAGTTGATGCCCGAGGTAAAGTTTTCGGGCGTAGTGCGGGTGCGGTCGTTCAGGTATTTGCGCCAGTATTGCTGGCTGGGATTGTAGCCTAGCTGCGCGAAAGTTTTGCCGTAGAAGCGGTCAGGATTGAGCGAGCTGATAATAGAGATGTCGCGGCGCGGGTCAATCATGTGCTTGGTGGTGCTGCCCGAGGCAAAGGCTGTAGTCGAGTCGGTGTAGGCGGCCGTGAGCCACTGGCGGGGCTGCACGTCGGCAAACGAGTAAACCGGCGGCCCGAAGAAGTTGGGGCGGTCGTAGCCTTCCGAGGCCGACGAGTTGTCCTGGCCCTGGCCCACGTCGAGCACCGAGCCGGTGTACTGCACCTCAAACAGCGATTCGCTGTTGTTCTCGTTGCTTTCGGTGAAGTTGTCCAGGTAGTTGGCTACCAGCGCGTAGCGCCCCGAGGTGATAATGGCGGCAAACAGCGCCGAGGCCTCGGTGTATTTGTGCTCCTGCATGTACATCTTGGCCAGTAGGGCCTGGGCGGCGCCCTGAGTAGCGCGCCCTAGCTGCGCCGCGCTGTAGCTGGTGGGCAGGTTCGGAATGGCCGCTTGCAAGTCGGCTATTACCTGGGCTTCTACCTCGGCCTGGGTCACCTGCTTCACGCGGGTGGTCACGGTGGGGTCTTCCAAAATCAGCGGCACGTTGCCGAAAAACGAGGCCAGGTCGAAGTACATCAGGGCCCGGATGAAGCGCGCTTCGGCGAGGTACTGCTTTTGCAGCGTCGCATCCATCGTAATGCTGGGGATGTGGTTGAGGGCCTGGTTGCAGCGGTAGATGGTGCGGTAGTAGTCGTTCCAGGCGAAGGCCGAGATGAAGAAGTTGTTGTTGGCTTGCACGAAGCGCGTAAACACGGCCAGCTCTACGTAGGGGCTCTGGCTGTACGACTCGTCGGAGCGGGCCGTGATGAACTGCCACGAGTGCCCGTAGCAAGCGTACTGCTGCACGCCCGAGTAGCAGGCAATGACGCCCTTATTGGCGTCGTCGCCAGTCTTCCAGAACTGGTCTACCGACAGCGTATTCGGGTTGGTTTGCTCCAGCAGGTCCTTCTTGCAGCCAGTAGCTGCCAGCAGGCTGCCCGCCAGGGCCAGGGTAAAGAGTTTGTGGGATTTCATAAAAAGGCAGGAATAAGCAATGAAGAGAAGCCAGACGTACAGGCCCTGCGGGCACCCTAGGGCCTAGGCGCACCCGCAGAACCCTAGGCTTTAGAAAGTGGCCTGAATGCCGCCCGTGAAGGTGCGCACGTTGGGGTAGGCGCTGTTATCGACGCCGCGGCTGAAGTAGCCGGTGCCCGTGATTTCGGGGTCGTAGCCGCTGTACTTGGTGAAGGTCACGAGGTTGCGGCCCGTCACGTACACCCGCAGGCTACCAATGGCCGGGGCCCAGCCCAGCAGGTTCTTGCCGAAGGTGTAGCCCAGCTGCACGTTCTTGAGGCGCACGTACGAGCCGTCTTCGAGCCAGCGGGTGGTATTGTAGAGGGCGTTCATGCTGGCGGCCGTGGCCAGGGCCGGGGTGGCGCCGCCACCCTGCAGCAGGCGGGCGTTCGAGTTCGTTTGGTTGTTTTGCGACCAGGGCAGCACGTTCAGCTCGTAGTTGCCGGGGCCGTCGTAGCGCTCCAGGGCGTACTTGGCGTTGTTGTAAATCAGGTTGCCGTGCACGCCTTGCACGACCACCGACAGGTCGAAGCCCTTGTAGCCGAAGTTCAGGTTGGCGCCATATTGCAGCGTGGGAAAAGCCGAGCCCACGTGCACGCGGTCCTTGCTGTCAATCACGCCGTCGCCGTTGGTGTCGGCGTACTTCACGTCGCCGGGCGAGGCGTAGGGCTGAATCACGCGGCCGTCGGCGGTTTTGTAGTTGTTCACCTCAGCCTGCGTCTGGAAGATGCCGGCCATCGGAATCAGGAAAAACTGCCCGAGGGAGGTGCCCGCGCTGGTGCTGGTCAGGCCCTGGCCATCCACGATGGTTTGGCCCTCGTTGGGCAGCGCCAGCACGCGGTTGCGCAGCGTGGTTATGTTCCCATTAATGCTGTAGGTGAAGCCGCTGGCCGTGGCGTTCTGGTACCCTAGGGCCAGTTCGAGGCCGCGGTTCTCGATGTTGCCCGCGTTCTGGAATACCGGCCCGAAGTTGCCAGTGTAAATGGGCACCTGCACCGCTGCCAGCGCCTTGCGCGTCTCCGAGATGTAGTAATCGGCCGTGAAGCTGAGGTGATTATTGAACAGGGAGAGGTCGAGGCCCGCGTCCTTGGTGCGGCGCTCCTCCCACTGCAAGTTATTGCTGGCCAATATTATCTGCGTTTGGCCGTTGGTGATTACCTGGCCGCTGCCCAGCACGTAGTTCACGCTCTGGCCGATAACCGGCGTGGGCAGGTAGGCGCCGTAGTAGGCACCGTTCAGCTGGTCGTTGCCGATGATGCCGTAGCTGGCCCGCAGCTTCAGGTTGCTCACCGTGGGCAGCGCGGTCTTGAAGAAGTCCTCCTCGCTGATGCGGTACCCGAGGGAAGCCGCCCCGAAGTTGCCGTAGCGGTTGCTCTCAATGAAGCGCGACGAGCCGTCGCGGCGGAAGCTACCCGTTACCAAGTAGCGGTTTTTGTAGTCGTAGGTGGCCTGCGAGAAGTACGAGCGGTTGGTGATTATGCCCTCGGTTCCCGTTACCACGCCCACGTTCTGGCCCGCGCTCAGCTGGAAGTAGTACTGCGGCACCGAGCTAAAGTTCTGGGTTTGGGCGCTGGTGTTGTGGAAGTCCTGGTAGCGCTCCGAGTAGCCTCCCAGCACGTTCACGTGGTGGTCGCCGAAGCTCTTGTTGAAGGTCAGCGTATTCTCGGCCATCAAAAACACGTCGTAGCCCTGGTATTCGGTCAGCGACGAGGTGTTAATCTGAGTGTTCTGGCGCAGGATGCCGAGCTGCTGGGCGTCGGCATTGCTGTACGTGTGGCCGTCCATCGCCAGGTTGAGGCGGTAAGTCAGGAAGTCGAAAATCGAGTAGTCGAACGTCACGTTGCCCGCCAGGCGGTTGTCCGACTGCGTGCGCGTGAGCAGCGCCTGGGCCCCGATGGGGTTAGTGGCGAAGGTGTTAAGCCGCGTCGAGCCCGTGCCGAAGCCCCCCAAGTTGCTCGGGTCGTACACCGGAATGCTGGGTATCATCGTCAGCACGTCGATAAACGGCGCCCCGTTCAGCAGGGTGGTGTTGAGGTGCGTGAGCTGGGCGTTCTCCTGAATTTTGAAGCGCCCCTTGGTCAGGCCCGAGTTCAGGCGCAGGCTGTAGCGCTTAAAGTCGGGCCCCTTCACAATGCCCTGCTGGTGGAAGTATTCGCCCGAAATCAGGAAGTTGCTGGCCGAATTGTCGGCGCTGCTGCCGCCCGAAAAGTTGACGTTGTAGTTCTCCACCCGCCCGGTCTGGAAAAACTCCTTCTGCCAGTTGGTATCGGTGGTGGGGTCGAAGGCGCCGCCCGTGCCCTTCACGGCGCCAGCTAGGCTGTTCTGGCCCGCATTCAGGGGGTCGAGGCCGGCGTTGGCGTAGGCCTGCACCGCTCGGTCGGCCCACTGGCTGGCGTTGGTCAGCTGGTAGCGCTTATACACGTTGTCGATGCCCGCGTAGGCGTTGATGCCGATGGTGGGCACGCCCGCCCGGCCCTTCTTGGTGGTTATCTGAATCACCCCGTTGGCACCCCTAGCCCCATAAATGGCCGTCGAGCTAGCGTCCTTCAGCACGTTGAGCGTGGCAATGTCGTTGGGGTTCAGGTCGCGGATGTTGTCGGTCCATAGCCCGTCAATCACGTAGAGCGGCGCGCTGCTGCTGTTGCCGGCGCTGCCCGCGCCCCGGATGAGCACTACCGGCGCGTCGCCGGGTCCGCCCGAGCCGGTGATTTGCACGCCCGCCACCTGCCCTTGCAGCGCCTGGGTAATGGTAGGTACCGGCTGCTTGGTAGCTTCCTTCACGTTGAGCGCGCTCACGGCGCTGGTCACATTTTGGCGGTCCTGGGCCAGGTAGCCCACCACCACCACGTCGTTCAGGGCCCGGCTGTCGGGCACCAGGGCTAGGCTTACGGTGCTGCGGCCGCCCACGGGCACTTCCTGCGTGGCATAGCCCACAAACGAGAACACGAGTGTGGCCCCGGCGGGCGCCTCGATGGTGTAGTTACCATCGGCATTGGTTTGAGTGCCAATGCTGGTGCCCTTCACCACCACGTTCACGCCCGGCATCCCATTACCTTTTTCGTCAACAATGCGCCCAGCAACGGGGCCGGCAGCCGGAATGGCCCAGTGCACCGCAGGTGGGAGCGCGCGCGCCAGAACAGGCTGCAAGGCTAAGCAGCCAAGGGCAAGTGGTAGTGTCAGCCGCCTTGCCTGGAGTATCGACTTCTTCATAAAAGAATGGTTGGGTGGGAAAACAGACTAATCAAGCCAGATGCACACAAACGATTGTGTAGATCTGGCTAAAAAAACGCCTTTCAGGGCGTAAACTATTGAAGCCGCATGCGCATTACCAGCTGGCAGCCGGATTTTGCAAAGGCTAGTTAGATTGACAATAGTAACAAATTAAATTTAAACAAAGAAAATGTTTTCTTCATTTATAAACTTATATGCGGCTTATACACTGCCACTATTAGCTGCCCATAACAGCGTAGTTGCGTGTAATAGAGCTGTGTGAATTATTGGTGGGTTAAAATTACATTATCGATTGTGTATAATTCATGTAGATTCCCATATTTATTCGTTTTGCGGTTAGCCTGCTGCTTTCTTCGCGGTATCTAGCAGGCCTTTTTACCAGCTCCTACCTATATGAAAAGCTCATTGCTTCCGGCTGCAGCCCTGCTTTTAGCCCTAGGGGCCTGCCAATCGCCCAAAGCCCTTCAGCAGACCCCTGACCCGGGCGCGCTGCCATCAGCTAGCCAGGTTGGTTCGGCGGCGGACGCGAAGGCAGCTGTGACGACCTATATTAATCAGCTGCCCAATGCGGCACTGTATGCTCCCGATTCGGCCCGCGTGGTCGATACGGGTGGCAGTTTTCAGGTGCTCGTGCCCCGCACCGACTGGGCCGACCGCATGCCCAACCGGGCGGCCTTCGAGGTGGATAAAGCCACTGGCGCCGTAACGACGCGGCCCGTGAAATAGGATTAAGCGCACCCTAGGGGGCGCGGGCTGCGTATGCCGGGGGCGGGAGCTTACAGCCCCGGCTACTTTTCTCCTCCTCTATTTCCTGTTCCGATGACGACCGTTGCCGCTGGGGTACACCAGCTTCTGATTCAGCGTTTTGTAAACGTCTATTTTGTAGATGCCGGCGAACCCGGCCAGTGGGTGCTCGTGGACACGGGCATGCCCGGCTCGGCCAAAACCATCCGGGCCGAGGCTGAGAAGCTGTATGGCCCCGGCGCCAAGCCCGAGGCGATTTTGCTCACCCACGGCCACCTCGACCACGTGGGCTCGGCGCTCGACCTGGCCCAGGCCTGGGGCGTGCCCGTAGTAGCGCACCCATTAGAGGCGCCCTACCTCACCCAAAAGGCCTTTTACCCGCCTGCCGACCCCACCGTGGGTGGCTCGCTCGGGTTTGCCAGCCGCTTCTTTCCGCGCGACCTGCCCAACCTGACCGACGTGCTGGAGCCCCTGCCCCTCGACAGTGAGGACGCGCCCTACCTGCCGGGCTGGCGCTGGGTACACGTGCCCGGCCACGCCCCCGGCCAGATTGCCCTGTGGCGCGCGGCCGACCACACCCTGCTCGGGGCCGATGCCTTTGCTACCACCAACCACGAGTCGATACCCGATGTGCTACTGAACGTAGCCAAAATCAGCGTGGCCGGTGCGCCCTTCAACTACGACTGGCAGCAGTGCCGCGAGTCGGTGCAGAAACTGGCGGCCCTGGAACCGCGCAACATTGGCTGCGGCCACGGCCCGGCTCAGAACGGCCTGGAGGCACTATACGCCCTGCAAAAACTAGCCAACGACTATCCCATTCCGACCCACGGCCGCTACCACAGCGAGCCCGCCCGCGCCGATGCCAGCGGCGTTGAGCACCTGCCCCCGCCCGCCAAGGACAACCTGCCCAAGAAAGCAGCCATCGTAGGCGCCAGCCTAGCTGTGGCCGGCCTGACGTGGGCCTTAGTGGGCGGCAAGCGCCGGAGCAAGCGCCTGAAACTCTAGCGGCGCTCTGGCACGCCGCCATTACTAGCAACGCGCCGGCCCCGCTGCAAAAGCCGGGCCGGCGCGTTGTTTTTTTGCCTTTTCTATGCTACTCCGTTTTCTGGCCCTAGGGCCGCTGGTGTTGCTGCAGCCCAGCGGGCCGCCCGCGGCGTTTTACACCACCTATAGCTACGTGGGCTACACCGTCTACGACTTCACCGAGGGCGAACCGCCCACGGTGGTGCCGGGCGTGGGCGGCACCCTCACGCTGCGCGCCGATGGCAGCTACGACAAGCGCCTGAGCCTCTTGCTCGGCGACAGCGGCCCGCGCTTCTTCAGCCAACGCGGGCGCTTTACTACGCAGGGTGACAGCATCTTCTTCCGCTTCACAGACCAAGCTGGGCCCGATGTGCAGCGCGGCACCTTTCGCTACGAGCCGGGCAGCAAGAAGCTGCGCATCAGCCTGGCCGGCTACCCCAAAGGCAACCACGGCGACTACGAGCTAGTGGCGCTGCCTGCCCCGGCGCGGCCCTAGGGGGTATTTCGGCGGCTTGCCCTCCCCCGCGCGTCCTTGCTACCTTTGCAGCCCCGTTTGGGCCGCCCCTCCCACCCCGCGCCGCCCAAGCTGCTTATTGCTCATTATTAACTGCTACTTGTAAAAGATGGGACGCGCATTTGAATTCCGGAAAGGCCGCAAAATGAAGCGCTGGGACCGGATGTCGAAAGACTTTACCCGCATCGGCAAAGAAATTGTGATGGCCGTGAAAGAAGGCGGCCCTAGCCCCGACTCTAACGCCCGCCTGCGCACGGCCATGCAAAACGCCAAGGGCGTGAACATGCCCAAAGACCGCGTGGAAGCTGCCATCAAGCGCGCCACCGGTAAGGACGAGAAGGACTACCAGGAAGTGGTGTATGAAGGCTACGGCCCCCACGGCGTGGCCATTGTGGTAGAAACCGCTACCGACAACCCCACCCGCACGGTGAGCAACGTGCGCCTGTACTTCAACCGCAACAACGGGGCCCTGGGCACGGCTGGCAGCTCCGACTACACCTTCACCCGCAAGGGCGTGTTTAAGCTGGCCGCCGAAGGGCTCGACCGCGACGAGCTGGAGCTAGAACTCATTGACTCGGGCGCCGAGGACGTGTACGAAACCACCGAGGAGGACGAGCACGGGGCCGAGCACAAGTACATGGTGGTCGAAACTGGCTTCACCGACTTCGGGCAGATGCAGCAGGCCCTAGGGGCTAAGGGCGTAAATATCGTGAGTGCCACTCTGCAGCGCGTGCCCAACACCACCGTGTCGCTGAACGACGAGCAAGCCGAGGAAGTGGAAAAACTCATCGACAAGCTCGAAGAAGACGAAGACGTGCAGGCCGTGTACCACACCATGGGCTAGGCCAGTCGGCCATACTGCCAGCATTTTTTATCACGCCGCTCATCTACTAGATGGGCGGCGTTTGTCGTTTCTTGCGCACTCATTTTACTCTCTCCATCTAGTTCCTTTTCAGTTTATGCTTCGCATTCCTTTACTCGCCGCTGCGTGCAGCCTCCTGCTTGTTACTACCGCTTGCAAAAAGGATGAAGTTGCGCCGACCACTGGCGAGCTTGACCTAACGCTCACCTATTCAAACGCATATAGCGGCGTGAAGCTATCTTACAGCCTCTATACAGAAGGTGCCTGGGCTGGGCCCAACACAGCTGGGCCGCTGCGCCAAGGCACCCTAGGCACCATCACGACCCTGGCAGGTGGCCGCTTGCAGGGTGGCCTCACCATCCGGGATTTGAACCCTGGTAATTACGTCGTCACGCTACTTGGCAATTCCCCGAAGTCTGTGCAGGTGACGGCCGGGCGCACCAACCAGTTCACCCTCGATTTTTAATTACCTCAGCTACCCTGGCTTCCTCTTCATCGGTACTTTTAGCTACCCAACGCCGCACCATATGGCCGCCAACTTTCTCGCCCCTGCCGATAACAAAGCGCTCATCAGCCGGCTATTTCGCCTCATGCCCGACGCCCGGCCGCGCTGGGGCACCATGACCGCCGGCCAGATGCTGGTGCATTGCGCCGACCAGCTACGCGTTAGCCGCGGCGAGAAGCGCGTGACTTCGCTCTGGGTGCCTGGCTTTTTGAAGCCGCTGCTGAAGAAGCGGTTTGTGACGCAGTTCAAAGGGTTTAAGCCGGGCATGAAAACCCTGCGCGAGCTGGACGCCCGCCGCGGCATGACGCCCCCCGTCAGCTTCGCTACCGACCATGCCACGCTCCTGGGCCTGCTCGACCCGGCTCGGTACGGCGCGCACGGGGTGGAGCATCCGCTGTTCGGCCACCTCTCGGCCCAGGAGTTTGGGGAGATTACCTGGCAGCACCTCGACCACCATTTGCGCCAGTTTGGGGCCTAGGGCCGCGCAACCGCCCGCCGCGCCCGGTGCCTTTACCAGCGCCGCCTGCCTTGCCGGTAGGCGGCGCTCTTCGTTTCTTGCAAGTACTTATGAAAATTCTGCTACCCCTTCTGCCCGCTTTGCTGCCCCTGGCGGCCCTAGCCCAATCCGCCAACCCGCAGCCCCCCCCCGACCCCAACATCCAAAAATGGGTGAGTGAGGTGTCGGCCAAAACCCTGGAGGCCGACGTGCGCAAGCTGGTGAGCTTCGGCACCCGCCACACCCTGAGCGATACCCAGAATAAGAAGCGCGGCATCGGCGCAGCGCGGCAGTACGTGTTTGATGAGTTCCGGAAGTACAGCAAGGCCGGCGGCGGGCGCATGACGGTGGAGATGGACACCTTTACCTACAACCCCGACGGCCGCCGCGTAGACAAGAAAACGCTGATGGCCAACGTACTGGCAACCATCCCCGGCAACGACGCCACCGATAAGCGGGTGCTGCTGATGAGCGGCCACATCGACTCGCGGGTGACCGACGTAATGAACCGCACCGCCGACGCGCCCGGCGCCAACGACGACGCCAGCGGCGTGGCCGCCGTAATGGAGGTGGCGCGCGTGCTGGCCGGCCAGAAGTTTCCGTGCACCATTAAGCTGGTGGCGGTGCAGGGCGAAGAGCAGGGCCTGCTGGGCGCCGAGCACCTGGCCAAGCGCGCCAAAAAAGAAGGCTGGAACCTGGTGGCGATGCTCAACAACGACATCGTGGGCAACTCGAAGGGCCACGACCCCGACGTAAGCGATACGCTGCACCTGCGGGTATTCAGTGAGGGCGTGCCGGCCACCGAAACGCCCGAGCAGGCCCGCCAGCGCCGCCAGCTCAGCTCCGAGAACGACGCCAGCAGCCGCCAGCTGGCCCGCTACGCCGTAACCGCCGCCCGCCAGTACGTGAGTGCCGGCGGCTACTCGGTGCTGCTCGAGTACCGGCCCGACCGCTTTTTGCGCGGCGGCGACCACACGCCCTTCAACCAGCAGGGCTACGCGGCCGTGCGCTTCACCGAAACCAACGAGAATTTCGACCACCAGCACCAGGACCTGCGCACCGAAAACGGCGTGGAATACGGCGATAAACCCGAGTTTGTGGATTATCGCTACCTGCGCCGCACCGCCCAGGTGAACCTGGCTACGCTGGCCAGCCTGGCCCTAGCCCCCGCCGCCCCGCAAAAGGTGGAAGTGCTCACCGCCAAGCTTACCAACCGCACCGAACTGCGCTGGCAAGCCCCGCAGGGCGGCCCCGCCCCGGCCGGCTACGTGGTGCTGGTGCGCGAAACCAGCGCCCCGCAGTGGCAGCAGCGCCTGCCCGTAACTGGCCTTACCGCCGACCTGGCCATTAGCAAGGACAACTACATCTTCGGCGTGGCCAGCGTCGATGCCCAGGGCCACGAGAGCCTGCCGGTATTGCCCGTGGTGGGGCGGTAGGCGATGGCAGCTTACGAAGCGCTCATATTCGACTTAGGCAAAGTGGTGTTTGACTTATCGTTTGACAGAGTCTTTCACTCCTGGGCTGCAGCATCAGGTCAAGAAACTGGCGTTCTCAAACGCCAGTTTCAGTTTGACGAACTCTTCGATGCCTTTGAGAGAGGCGAGGTTTCAAACGAAGACTTCAGAGTTGAAATCTCGCGTCGCCTAGGCTTTCATCTCAGCAATAAGGCATTCGACGAGGGCTGGTGCGCGCTGTACCTCGACCCTTACGACGGAATTGATGAGCTACTAAGTAGCCTGAAACCGCACTACCGCCTCGTAGCCCTGACCAACACGAACAGCATTCATGCGCAAGTCTGGAAAATAAAATACCGGGAGAGCTTACGCCACTTCGACAACGTATTCTGCTCGCACGAACTTGGAACTAGAAAGCCAGAAAAGCAGGCCTACCAAAGCGTATTGGATTACCTAGGCGCTAGGCCCGAGCGCACCATTTTTCTGGATGACAGCCAGGCTAACGTAGAAGGAGCGGCGCAGCTTAGTATCAAAACTATTTTAGTAGAATCCCCTCGGCAAATGCAGGTTAATTTACACCGCCTATTATACCTAGGCTAGGCCGGTTCAACGCAGTTCGCGCTTCCGTTCTCGCCAAGTAACAAGTCCGATGCTTTTTGCTTTTCCTATAGTTCGCTATGCAAGCTTCTGCCCCACTCATTGACCGTATCACCACCGACCCGCGTATCCTAGCTGGCAAGCCAGTAGTACGCGGCTTGCGCATCTCGGTAGAGCAATTGCTGAAAGCGCTGGCTGCCGGCCAGACCGAAGCCGACCTGCTAACTGAATACCCTGAACTAGAGCCCGCTGATTTTCGGGCCGTGCTGCTGTTTGCAGCCGATGCCGTGCACGGGCAACGAGTATATCGCCTCAGCGCTGGATGAAATTTATTATCGACGTAGGGGTGGGCCGCGGCGTAGAGCAGCAGCTAATAGCCGATGGCCACGAGGTACTACCCGTGCGCGAACGCAATCCCCACATGCCCGATATACAGATAGTAAGTTGGGCGCACCAGGAGCAAGCCATCGTCGTAACAATGGATAAGGATTTTGGCGATTTAATCTGGAAGGAGCGGCTGCCACACGCGGGTGTAGTGCTGCTACGCATGGAAGAAGCTAGCAGCGCTGAGCGAGCCGCAGCCGTGCACCGCATCGTGCAGGAATTCGGGTCGGAGTTGCCACGCGCTTTTACCGTTTTCAAGAACGACCGGTTGCGCATCAGCCGATAATTACTCAGCATGAAAAACAAAGTATTATTATTGCTTATTATCCTTTGCACTTCGTGCAATAATTACTCAACTATGAGTGAAATGAAGAAAATGGTGCTTAACAACTCCTCAATTTTAGAAAATACATGTAATAAATTCCTGGCAGATAGTTCTATCAGGAGCATTAGCATTTATAAATGCTATGATTCTGTATTATGCGAAAGTATTAATAGTTGGTCACGTTGCGATAAGGGGTGGGAAACTTGGAATAAGGAGCGAGAAGAACAGGTTACTCTACCTACCAAAGCAGCTGTACTCAAGTTTGAACATATAGCACCCGAAGATTACAACTATTTTAAAAGGTTTCTGAAGGAACGAAATTTGACTAGCATAGGACGTGTTTATAACTGCAAAAATTGCGTTGATTTAGAATCAAGCTTAGCGGGAGTACGTTACTCTATCAATCCACAATACGTATTAAGAGAGGACTATGAGTACTTAACTGTTGATAGAGTTAATCCTCATTGGTTCGTGTATTATCGAGATTGGAATTGAAAACATTCATAAAAAAGTTATTTTGATTGGCATTTAAAAGCATCATGCCCGCCCTAGCCAACCTCCAACGCTTCCTCGACGCCCAGCAAGGCGACTACCAAACGGCCCTAGGGGAAATAACAGCCGGCCGCAAACGCAGCCACTGGATGTGGTACATCTTCCCGCAAGTGCAGGGCCTAGGGTATAGCAGCATGGCGCAGCACTACGCCATTGCCGATGGCGGCGAGGCGGCGGCTTACCTGGCGCACCCCACCCTAGGGCCACGGCTAATCGAGATTTCGCGGGCGCTGCTGACGCTGCCGGGTAGCAATGCCACCGCCGTTATGGGCACGCCCGACGACTTGAAGCTGCGCTCGTCGATGACACTATTTGCCCAAGTGCCGGGCGCCGATGCGGTATTTCAGAAGGTGCTAGACAAGTATTTTGAGGGTGAACCGGATGGACAGACGCTGCGCCGCCTGGGCCGCTAGCGCTCTGTGCACCTCTGCGCCTCTTCCGAGAACCTCTGCGGTAAAAAGCAGCCGCGCCGTAATGCCAACGCTATAAAAGCGATACAAGAAGTATGTATATCGCCCTCGCTATCGCCCTTGTGTTGCTGCTTGCCAGCCTCCGCATTGCCCAAGAATACCAGCGGGCCATTGTGTTTCGGCTGGGGCGCTACGTGGGCACGCGCGGGCCGGGGCTGTACTGGCTCATCCCCTTCATCGAGCGCCAGCAAACCATCGACATGCGCACCAAGACCGTGGAGATGGAACAGCAGGAAACCATCACCAAGGACAGCGTCACGATTAAGGTGAACGCCGTGCTGTGGTTTCGGGTGGTGAACCCGGCCGATGCCATTATCCGGGTGGCCAACTACGACCGGGCGGTGTACCAACTGGCCGTTACGGCCCTGCGCAACATCATCGGCCAGCACCAGCTCGACGAGGTGCTGCGCGAGCGGGCCAGCATCAACGGCGCGCTGCTGCAAATTGTGGATGCCGCCACCGAGGCCTGGGGCGTTAAGATTGAGCTGGTCGAAATCAAGGATGTGGAAATACCCGAGTCGATGCAGCGGGCAATGGCGCGCGAGGCCGAGGCCATCCGTGAAAAGCGGGCCCGCCTCATCAAGGCCGAGGCTGAGCTTGAAGCCTCGCTCAAGCTCACGCAGGGCGCGCAGGAAATGGAAAAAAGCCCCTACTCGCTGGAGCTGCGCCGCATGCGGATGCTCTCCGAAATCGGCATCGACAACAATACGACCACCGTGGTGATGGTGCCGTCGGAGTTTGCCGCGGCCGCCAACAGCTTCACGCGGCTGGTAAACCAGCGGGAGCAGCCAGCACCGCCCACGCCCCCAGCCGGGGCCTAGGGTTGCCCGGCAGCCAAACGCCGGGCCCAGGGTTGAACAACTTCTTTAGGCTGACGTTCTTAGCTAGTGCCACCTGTTGGCGCCGCTTACCCGTCCACGCCTAGCCCTGCCCGCCCATGAAAATCTTGCTGACCGGGGCCACCGGCTACATTGGCCAACGCCTGTTGCCGGTGTTGGCCGCCGCGGGCCACCACGTAGTGTGCCTGGTGCGCGACGCCCGTCGCTTTGCCCTGCCCGATGCGCTGCCCGCCGCTCACTACCCCCTGGTGAGCACCGCCGAGGCCGACCTGCTGGACCCCGCCACGCTTGCTACCCTGCCCACCGACATCGACGCGGCCTACTACCTGGTGCACTCGATGAGCGGCGAAGGCGGCCACGATTTTTTCGACCTGGAGCAGGCCTTGGCCCAGCACTTTACGACCTACCTCGACACCACCACCGCCCGGCAGGTCATCTACCTCTCGGGCATTGCCAACGACCACGACCTGAGCGTGCACTTGCGCTCGCGCCGCGCCGTGGAGGACGTGCTAAGCCAGGCCCGCCAGGCGCAGCTCACGGTGTTGCGGGCCAGCATTATCATTGGCTCGGGCTCGGCGTCGTTCGAAATTATCCGCGACCTGGTGGAGAAGCTGCCCGTGATGGTGACGCCGCGCTGGCTCAACTCGCGCTGCCAGCCCCTAGGCATCCGCGACGTCATGTTTTACCTCGAAGCGGTGCTCGACAACCCCGCCTGCCTGGGCCAGCGCTTCGACGTGGGCGGCCCCGACGTGCTCACGTACCGCGAGATGCTGCTGGGCCTGGCCGCCGTGCGCGGCTACCGGCGCTGGATACTCACGGTGCCCGTGCTCACGCCCCGGCTCTCATCGTGGTGGCTATACCTGGTCACGAGCACCTCGTTTTCGCTGGCTCAGAGCCTGGTGGAAAGCCTCAAGAACGACACCGTGGTAGAACCGGCCCGCAGCATCGGGCGGGCGGTGCCGCACCAGTGCATGGGCTACCGCGAGGCCCTGGCGCTGGCGTTCCGGCGCATCGAGCAGAATGAGGTGGTGAGCAGCTGGAGCGACGCCATGAGCAGCGGCACCCTACGCCCCGACTACATGAACGCCATCCAGATTCCCAAAAACGGCATGTTCTTCGACCGGCAGCGGCGCACGTTTACGCGGCCCGTGGCCGAGGTGCTGGAGAACATTTGGCGCATCGGCGGCGAGCGGGGCTGGTACAAAACCGACTGGCTCTGGCGCATCCGCGGGCTGATGGACAAGCTGGTGGGCGGCGTGGGGTTGCGCCGGGGTCGGCGCTCGCCCAACCACCTGCGCGCCGGCGACCCGCTCGATTTCTGGCGGGTGCTGGTGGCCGACCGCGCCGCCCGGCGCCTATTGCTTTATGCCGAGATGAAGCTGCCCGGCGAAGCCTGGCTGCAATTTCGCATCGTGGACAACCCCGACGGCAGCCACGCCCTGGAGCAGCTAGCTGCCTACCGCCCCGAGGGCCTGCTGGGCCGCCTCTACTGGTACGCCGTGCTGCCCTTCCACGGCATCATCTTCAAGGGCATGGTCAAGAACCTGCTGGCCTACCCAGCCAGGGAGGCCTAGGGCCGGCGCCAGGTGTAGGCTCCCGCCAATAGGAACGCTTATACTTATCGCCTGTCATGGCGAGCATAGCGCGGCCATCGCACCAGCACAATCCTTTTAGGGTCGTCTGGGGTGCGATGGCCGCGCTGTGCTCGCCATGACAGGCGATTTTACTACTGCGTGTCCGTGCTAAACCAACCAGCGCGGGAGGCGCATCTTCTGTTGCAACTTTTTTAGTTTCTCAGGCAACCGCCAGGCAGCGACTGCCATCTAGCAACCTGAAAATCTTTTTAAGCGACGTGTAACGTTCGGCCCCTAGGCCTGGTAACCGAAGCAAATCCCCCGAGAGCTAGGAAAAAATCATTGAATACGTGCTGGAAACGGCATTTTGAAAAAATAATTGAAACAGTACCTTGCAACACAAAGTACCTAGTGTACATTTGTTCTATCAAACACCAGGTACTGCCTCACACCTACATCCTGGCGCCGCCCAGCTGCCGCTAGCCAGGCCCCTACCGCCGCCAATCGGACGGCCTTCCTTCTGCCAGTTGCCTGCGGGCGCTGGCTTCCGGCCCCACCCCGCCCCTGGCGGCTCGGAGCCTCCCCCTTTCTTCTTGCTTGCCCTTCACAGGCTCGATTTCTCCCTGGCCGGAACCGCGGCTGGCCAGGACCAGAATCGCCATGCCCATTTCCTAGCCTACTAAACGCCTCACAGCCATGAATTTCTCTCTGAAAATCAATGCGCTACTAACTGCCGGCTCGCTGCTCGCCAGCTCCGCCTCCCTGCTGGCCCAAACGCCAGCCGGTGCCAGCCAAACAACCCCGGTCACCACCCGCGCCACCCTGAGCGGCACTGCCCTCGACGCCGGCGCCAAAGCCGAGCCTTTACCCTTCGCCACGGTGCTGCTGAAGCGCGCTGGCTCGGCCGATAGCACCTTGGTAGCCAGCGGCCAAACTACCCTAGACGGCAAATTTGAGCTACCCGGCGTACCAGCCGGTGCCTACCGCCTGCGCATCATGGCCCTAGGGTACCAGGGCCTAAGCCGGGCCGTGCAGGTAACACCCGGCCAAACCACCGTGGCCCTAGGCCCCCTAAAGCTGCGCGCTGCCACCCAGCAACTAGGCGAAGTGACCGTGACCGGCCAGAAAGCGGTCGTGCAGCAGGAGCTGGGCAAGACGGTGATTAACGTAGAGAAAGATTTGAGCAGCGTGGGCGGCACGGCCGTGAACGTGCTCGAAAACGTGCCCGCCGTGGCGGTAGATGCCACGGGCACCGTGAGCTTGCGCGGCTCCAGCAACCTGACCATCCTCATCGATGGCAAGCCAGCCGGCACCAGCAACGGTGGCCCCGGCCCGCGCCTCGACCAGATTCCGGCCTCGCAGATTTCGCAGGTGGAGGTAATGACCAACCCCTCGGCTAAGTACGACGCCAGCGGGGCAGGCGTCATCAACATCATCACCAAGAAGAATAAGAAGGAAGGCTGGAACGGCCAGGCGGCCCTGATAGTAGGTACCCGCGACAAATACTCGCCTAGCCTCAGCCTGAGCCGCCACCACAACAAAGCCACCTGGAACCTGGGCTACGACGGCCAGGACCAGCAGTACCGCTCCATCAGCCGCAACGCGCAAACGGCCCTGCTCTCGGACAATAGCCGCCTTTATACCACGCAGGAGGGCCTAGGCCTGCAACACAACCGCAACCACACCCTAAACCTGGGCCTGAACTACGACCTGACCAAAGAGCAAACCCTGAGCCTGAACGTGCAACCCCACTGGGAGCACCACACCGAACGCGAAAACCAGACCCTAACCCAGCAGCCCCTAGGCTCGCCCACCATACTAGCGCAGCAAGGCCAGCAGCTAGCCGACGTGAACGTGAAGGTGCTGGAAACCTCGGCCGACTACCGCCACACCTGGGAGGCTCACAAAGGCCGCGAACTAACCGCTAACGCCGGCGCCGTGCTCATCAGCGCCGCTATTCCGGTAAGCCAGCTCATTACGGGTGGCACCGCACCCGCCGGCTTCAAGCAGCAGCAGCAAGTGGATGCCCGCATCTACTTCGGGCAGGTAGACTACACCCTGCCTAGCGCCGATGCCAAGGGCAAGCTCGAAACTGGCCTGCGCCTGCAAACCCTGCGCAACACCGGTAGCACGGCCATGTTCAAGCCCGCTTCGACCGACCCGAACACCGAGTTTCAACTCGACCCCACCGGCTCGTTTGCCTACAACTTCACCCAGGTGATGCCCGCCGCTTACGCTACCTACTCGCGCACCCTGGCCCACGGCTGGAGCGCCCAGGGCGGCTTGCGCAGCGAAGGCACCTTCCTCAACGGCGGCGTGGCCAACAACGCGGCCTCGGTAAACCGGCAGTATATCAGCCTCTTCCCCTCGGCCACGGTGGCCCGCGAGCTAGGCAAGGAGCCCGGCCAGCGCCGCTTGCAGTTTAGCTACGCTCGGCGCCTCAACCGGCCCGACTTTATGCAGCAGCTGCCCATTCAGCTCTACCAAGACCCGCGCAACTACCGCCAGGGCAACGCCGCCCTGCTCCCCGAGTTCAGCCACAACCTCGAAGCAGGCTACCAGCTGAACCTGGCCAACGGGGCCAGCATCACCAACACGGTTTTCGCCCGCTTCACCCAGAACGCCATCCAGCGGGTGCGCACCATCGACAGCGCCGCCACCCGCGCCAACAACGTGGGGGTGGTGACCCGCGAAACCTACGACAACGTGGGCACTACCAACAACTTCGGCTTCGAAAGCACCTGGGCCCAGCCGCTCACCAAGTGGTGGCGCGTATCGGCCAGCGGCTCGGTTTATTTCTCGCAAATAGCCGCCAACGCCCTGAACGCCGCCAACCGCCAGGCCCTAGCCGGCAACGTCCGCCTAGCCAACAACTTCACGCCCCGCAAAGGCCTCGACGTGCAACTCACCGGCAACCTCCGCTCGACCGTAATCACGGCGCAGGGCCGGCAACTAGCCACCGGCGGCCTCGACGTAGCCCTGCGCCAGCGCCTGTTTCAGGACCGCGCGGCCCTCACGCTCCGCGTGTCTGACCTATTCAACACTCAGGTGCGCCGCACCGAGCTAGCCACCCCCGAGCTGCAAACCAGCCTCTATAACAAGTTCGAAACCCGCGTGGGCTGGCTGGGCTTCACCTGGTACATCGGCGCCAGCAAGGCCAAGGCCGGGCGCATCGATAGCGCCCCCAGCGGGGGCGGCGGCTTCGGCGGCTAAGCTGCCAGTCCATCCTTACTCACCCCTAACCGGGCATCTTTTTCACCCGCGCCACCCTGCATTTCGTGGCGCAGCGGCTCCCCCTTGCCTTTCAACTCCTTTTCACATTACCCTCTTCCCCCAACCAACGTCATGAAAACCACTGCTTTGTTGCTCGCCGCTTTCCTCGCTCCCGTTGCTGGTGCCTTCGCCCAGTCGGCCACCTTCACCGCCAACACCGCCCTAGGGTCGGCGGGCCTGGCCCAGGCTACCACTGCGGCCGCCCCTGCCGGCAGCGTCACCTACTTCGGCGCCGTTAGCTCGCACGATTCGCAGCACGCCCAGTTTGCCCAGCTGCGGCAGGTATTTGCCACTTGCCGCCCCACGCTGGTGCTGTTCGAGAAGCCTGACATGGGCGTGGATAGCACCGAGGCCGCTACGGTAAGCCGCTGCGGCGAAACCGGCTACACCCGCCTGCTGGCCCAGCAGTACGGCGTGCGCACCGAACGCCTCGACGACCCAGTGGCCGAATACGAGTACCTACGCGCCCGCACCGAGCCCGCCCAGCTGCAAGTGTACTACCTGCTGCGCGCCAGCCAGCAGCACTGCCGCAACCTGGCCCCCTCGAAAGCCGTGGCGAAGAAGCTGATGCAGCAGCTCATCGCCAATAGCTATGCCATCCTGCCCGGCACGGCCCTCACGGTGCACAACCTAGCCGAGCTCGATGCCGCCTACCGCAAGCTGTGCCCCGACGGTGGCTCGTGGCAGCAGGTGGCCCTAGGCACCCGCCCAGTGCCCGCCTTCGTGCAGCACCTCGACGAGGATGCCCGCGCCTTCCGCCTGCAGCAGCTAGCCCAGAAAGTAGCCGAGCGCACCCAGGCCGGCGAGCGCGTGCTGGTAGTGCTCGACAATAGCCACCTGCCCGCTCCGGCCACTACCTACGCCGCCGTGCCAGCCACCCGATAACCACAAGTTAGTCAATTGAAACGCAGCACCTTGCTGCCGCCCGCTACCTGGCTCGAATATTAAGTGGGCAGTAGGCGGCAGTAAGGTGTAACGTTTTAGTCTTTAGCGCTATTAAGAGATTCAGTTGGACAATCTGCCACCTGCCTTTCAGCGCCGACCCTGGTTGGTACAGTACCTACCCCACTTAATCTCCTTTAACTCGCTGTGAAAACAACTGTTGCCCTCACCTTGGCTTCGCTACTAGGCCTCACCAACCTTGCCGCCTCGGCCCAAACCCTGAATACGGCTAAGCTCGACAGCCTGCTGACTTCGCTGGGCACCAACAACAAGATGATGGGCAGCCTGGCCATCTCGCACGAGGGCAAAGTGGTGTACAGCCACGCCTTCGGCTCGGCCCAGCTGGCGCCGCCCATGCTCGCTACGCCGGCCACCCACTACCGGGTAGGCTCCATCAGCAAGATGTTCACGGCGGTGATGGTGATGCAGCTCATCGAGGAGAAAAAGCTGACGATCAGCACGCCGCTGGCTTCGTTTTTTCCGGAGCTTCCCAATGCCAAGACCATCACCATCGACCAGCTGCTGAGCCACCGCAGCGGCTTGCACAATTTTACGAGCGACGCAGCCTACGAAGGCTACATGACGCAGCCCAAAACCCACGCGGAACTGCTGGCCATTATGGCCCAGAACAAAGCTGACTTTGAGCCGGGCGCCAAGTATGCCTACAGCAACTCGAACTACGTGGTGCTGAGCTACATCGTGGAACAGCTAACCAAGTTATCCTACGCCAAGGCACTGCAGAAATGCGTACTGGCCAAAGCCCACCTGCAAGACACCTATTATGGAGGCAAAATTGGCCTTAGAAAGGAGGAAGCCTTGTCGTATGAGGGCAGCGCCAATGGGTGGAAGCTGAGTCCCGAAACCGATATGAGCATTCCAGCTGGGGCGGGGGCGGTAGTATCGACGCCCGCCGACCTCGACCGCTTCCTGGAAGCCCTCTTCGGGGGCAAGCTGGTGTCGGCTGCCAGCCTGGCGCAGATGCAAACCATGCGCGATGGCTACGGCCTAGGCCTGGAGTCAGCACATTTCCGCACCAAAAAGAGCTACGGCCATGGCGGCGCTATCGACGGCTTCCGGTCGCTGGCTAGCTACTTCCCCGCCGATAAGCTGGCCGTAGCGCTGTGCACCAACGGCCACAACTATCCGCTTAACGATGCCATGCTGGGCGTGCTGCGCATTTACTTCAACGAGCCCTACAAAATTCCGAATTTCATCCCCTACGTGCCGACCCTCGCCGACCTCGAACGCGGGGTGGGCACGTATGCCAGCCCGCAGTTACCGTTTAAAGTCACGTTTAAGAAGGAAGGCAACACCTTCAACACGCAAGCTACCGGGCAGTCGGCTATCCTACTAGAGCCGGTGAGCCCAGGTGTGTTTACGTTCGACCGGGATGGCATTCGGGTAGAGTTCGACCCCACTAAAGCAGCATTCACGCTGAAGCAGGGGGGCAGGGAATTCTTGTTTACAAAAGAATAGTAAGCAGGCGCCTAACTGCCAGCAGCCACCAACTTCGGAATGGGCACGACGGTGGTGGCGGGGCTGGTGGCCAGCAAAAGCCGGTAGCCGAGCTACCTAAACGACAACCAACCAGCTAGCCGCGGCCGGCCGGAGAGGCCCTAGGGGATGGGTGTGCGGAATAGCCCACCCCTAGGCCGGCCGGGCGCGGCGGCTGGGAGGTTTCGCCGTTTCTTTACGGTTCCACAACTACCACCTTCTACGCTCTAATGCTGAAAACACTGCGCCTCACGGCGACCCTGGTCCTGGCGGCCGGGGCAGTAGCCGCCCAAACCCCCGAGCCCACGGGCAAGGTGAAAGTAAAAACCAAGCGCGGCCGCCGCGACGAAGCCGCTGCTACGGCTCCCACTGCCCCCGCTGCCGCTAGCTCTACTACCGATTACTCGCTGCCCTACGCCGCCAGCATCACGCCCGAAGCGCTGAAGCAAGACCTTTCGGTGCTGGCCTCGGACGAGTACGAGGGCCGCGAAACCGGCCAGAAGGGCCAGCGCATGGCCGCCGACTACATCGCTAAGGCCTTCGCCGCCGATGGGTTGGCCGGGCCGGTGCAGGGCTCCGATAACCCCCACCTGCAGCACTTTAGCATGAACCGCGTGACCCTTGACCCGGTCTCGGCCATTCAGGTGGGCGGCAAAACGTATACGCTAGGCAAGGACTTTTACGTAGTGCGGCCGGGCGCCTTTGCAGCGGCGGCCACTACCATCAAGCCCATCTTCACGGGCTATGGCATCAAGGAAGATAAGTACGCCGACGCGCTGCCTGCCCCGGGTAGCGACCTAGTTCTGCTACTGGGCCAGCCGCTCGAGAAGAAGGGGCAGCCGCTGCTAGGCGCCACCAGCCCCTACGGCGCCAGCGGCATACAGGCACTAGTAGCCCGGACCGCCGCCATGCGCGCGGCCCAGCCGCACTCGGTCTTTCTGGTAGCCCCCACCGCGGCGGCGTTCGCCCAAATGCCCAAGGACTACGCCCAGGTGCTCGACAGCGAGCAGCTAGAGTTTCCCGACCAGCAGACCCAGGCGGGCGGAGCGGGCATTGTGCTGGTGTCGCCGGCCCTAGGCGCGGCCCTGATGGGTACCAACCCAGCCGGCCTGACCACCTACGAGAAGAAGGTAACTGCGGCGGGCAAGCCCGTAGCGAGCGGCTTCAAGCCCGCAGCGGCCAATGTGCAGCTCAAGCAAAAGAAGGAGCCCTTTACCACCGAAAACGTGCTGGGCTACCTCGAAGGCACCGATAAGAAAGACGAAGTGGTGGTGCTCTCGGCCCACTACGACCACCTAGGGGTGAAAAACGGCGTGGTGTTCAACGGGGCCGACGACGACGGCTCGGGCACGGTGAGCGTGCTGGCTATGGCCCGCGCCTTCACCCAGGCTAAGAAGGACGGCCACGGCCCGCGCCGCAGCATCTTGTTTCTGGCCAACGTGGGTGAGGAAGAAGGCCTGCTGGGCTCGCAGTACTACACCGACCATCCCATTTACCCGCTGGCCAACACCGTCACCGACCTCAACATCGACATGGTGGGCCGCGTGGACAGCCTGCACCAAGGCAAGGGCGACTACCTGTACCTGGTGGGCGACGACCGGCTCTCCCAGGAACTGCACACGCTGAGCGAGGCGACCAACCAGCAGTACAACCCGGTGGCGCTCGACTACAAGTACAACGCCCCCGACGACCCCGAGCACATCTACGAGCGCTCGGACCACTACAACTTCGCCAAGCACAATGTGCCGATTATCTTCTACACCAGCGGCTTGCACCCCCAGTACCACAAAGCTACTGACGACGTAGCCCTGATTGACTTTCCGGCCATGGCCCGGCGCGACCAGCTCATCTTCCACACCGCCTGGGCCGTGGCCAACCGCGACCAGCGCATACTGGTCGACGAGAAATTCCGCGCCACCGGCTACGCGCCTACGGCAACCGACCTCGACCGCTACGCTGGCACTTACGGCAGCGCCCAAGTACCGCTCAAAATCACCTTCACCAAAGACGGCAATACGCTGAAGGCGCAAGCCACCGGCCAGCCAGCCTTCGCGCTAGAGCCCGTGAGCCCGGGCATCTTCAAGTTCGACCAAGCCCAGCTGCGGGTGGAGTTCGCGGCCGATAAGCCCGCCTTCACGCTCAAGCAGGGCGGCGCTAGCTTAGAATTTACCAAGCAGTAGGTCGGCCTGTAGCCCCAGCAGGCCCTAGGGAGCAGAGGTGGCCAGGCAGGCCCGCTGCTCCCTAGGGCCTGTTTTTTTTGCCAGGCTACCCTGAGTAGAAAATGATGGGTGGCTGGCGGCTATTTAGCCGTTTATTTACGGGCGGCAAGTACTAGCTCGCTGCGCGCTACTCGTATGAAAATCTTTTCTTTGGCGGCGGTTTTTACCTTGGCCGCCGGGGTAGTAGGGGCTCAAACGCCCGCGCCTACAAGCCAAGCCAAGGCTACCGCCAAACGCAGCCAGCGCCCTCAGGCGGCTAGCACCGATAGAGCAGCACGCTACGCCGCCAGCATCACGCCCGAGGCGCTGAAGCAAGACCTTTCGGTGCTGGCCTCGGACGAGTACGAGGGCCGCGAAACCGGGCAGAAGGGCCAGCGCATGGCCGCCGACTACATCGCCAAGGCCTTCGCCGCCGATGGGTTGGCGGGGCCGGTGCAGGGTTCCGACAACCCTTACTTGCAGCGCGTAGCCTTGGCGCGCACGGGGCTGGACCCGGCGTCCAGCATCGTGATTGGGGAGCGCACGTTCGTGGCCAACAAGGATTTTTACGTATACCTGCAAAACCCCGCCACCGCGACGGGCTCGGTGCAGCCGGCATTTGTGGGCTACGGCATCAGCACTCCTGGCTACGCTGATTTTGCCACTGGCGCCGCCGACCTGCAAGGCCAGTCGGTGGCGATGCTACTGGGCGAGCCCAAGGGCAAAAATGGCCAGTCTCTACTCGGCCCGGCTGGCCAGCCGAGCGCTTTCGGCAAAGTCGGGTACGATGAGATGGGCGCCCGCTCGCCGGCGCTGCGCACGCTGACCCCGCTGGCTTCGTTTCGGATTGCGCCGACCGCGGCGGTATTTGCCCAGGTGCCGCAGCTATACGCGGGGCTATTTGACCGCACGCGCCTAGGCATCGCGGGAACTCCCGAGCCGGCGCGCTCGGGCATCAACATCTTTATTGTGTCGCCCGAGATGGGCGTGGCGTTGCTGGGCACCACGCCCGCCGGCCTGGCCGCCTACGAGCGCACCGTAGCAGCGGCGGGCAAGCCAGTGCCGTCGCCCTTTAAGCCAGTGGCGTGCACGCTGCACGTGCGCGAGCAGGCCGTGCCGCTACCCACCGAAAACGTACTGGGCTACCTGGCCGGCAGCGATAAAAAAAACGAAGTGGTAGTGGTCTCGGCGCATTACGACCACGAGGGCATCAGCAACGGCGTGGTATATAACGGGGCCGACGACGATGGCTCGGGCACAGTGAGTGTGCTGGCTATGGCCCGCGCCTTTGCCCAGGCTAAGCGGGCGGGTCACGGCCCTAGGCGCAGCCTCTTATTTCTGGCCAATACCGCCGAGGAAAGGGGCCTGCTGGGCTCGCAGTACTACACCGACCACCCGGTGGTGCCGCTGGCCAGCACCGTGGCCAATCTTAACCTCGACATGGTGGGCCGCGTGGATAGCCTGCACCAAGGCAAAGGCGACTACCTCTACTTGATTGGCGACGACCGCCTCTCGGCCGAGCTGCACACGCTGAGCGAAACTACCAACCAGCAGGCACCCGCACCCCTAGCCCTTGACTATCGCTATAACGACCCCGCCGACCCTAACCACTTGTACTACCGCTCCGACCAGTACAATTTCGCCCGGCACAAAGTCCCTTACATCTACTACTTCAGTGGCTTCCACCGCGACTACCACCGGCCCACCGACGACGTAGCCAAGATTGACTTTGCGGCCATGGCCCGGCGCGACCAATTCATTTTCCGCACGGCCTGGGCGCTGGCCAACCGTGAAACCCGCCCCGTCCTCGACGAGCCTTTTCGCAGCACCAGCTACCAGCCCAGCGCCGCCGACCTCGACCGCTACCTAGGGGCCTACACCAGCGCGCAGCTGCCCCTAAAGCTAGCCTTTAGCCGCGACGGTGACCACTTGCAGGCCCTGGCCGATGGCTGGCGACCCATTGCATTGGAGGCCACGCGGCCCGGCTGCTTTATCGACCCGGCGGGGGCCGTGCTGGAATTCGACCCCGCTGGCACGACTTTCACCTTTCGGCAAAGTGGTAAGCGCTACGCCTTTACGAAGCAGACGCCGGGCAGCTAATCGGCCGCCGTGCACCCTAGGGCCCGCCTAGTGCCGGAAGCTGAGGCCTAGGAAATATTCTCTATCTACGGAGTGGGTAATGGGCAGGTGGGTGCCAAAGTCAAGCTGCACGTTGTCGGAGATGTCGAGCTGCGGGCCCAGGTTGATGGAGCTGCGCCAGGCGCTTTGGCGGGTGTCCCAGTAACCCACTACTTCCACAAAGGCCTGCACGAGCTTCGTGAACTGGTAGTCGGTGGTAAAGGTGGGCGTGAGCTGGTAGAAATGCTGGCTGGCCTCGGGGTCGTAGAAGAAATTGCTGGCTACCTGGCCGCCCACGCTCCAGTTTTTGGTGCACTGAAAGACGCCCGTGAACGTGAGGCCGGGTTCGTAGCCACCATCGCCCACCCGGCCGCCGGTGGGCAGCTGCACGTAGCCCACCACCCCTAGGGCCCCGCGGCTGTCGTCGTCGCCCAGCAGCGTGTGCTTGAGGCGCAGCGTCACGTCGCCCGCGCCCCGCACCAGCAGGTTGTTATCAAACGGGTCCTGGCCCACCTGGCTGTCGTCGAAGTTGTGCGAGTAGGTGAACGTATCGAACGCCACCTGAAAATCGGTGCGGTCGGTGAGGCCGATTTTAGCCAAGAAGTGGTTCACGTACCAATCGTGGCCGTGCGTAGTCCCCTCGTGGCGGGTGAGCAGGCTCAGCACGTCGGTTTCGTACTGAAAGTGGCCCGCGTCCACCGAATAGGGGCTTTCGGTAATGCCGGGCCGGTCGGGCACCATGGGGCGCATGTACTTGCGCGGCGTCGGGTTGAAGAGCGTATAGTGGCTCTTGTCCACGTTAATGGTATCGTTGAGTGGGTGCTGCTGGGCGAGGGCGGGCACGGATAGCCCCAAGGCAAGGGCTAGAGAAGAGTAGAAAAGGCGCATAGAGCAAGGCAGAAAAGGCCGCATACGCAGCCGCTCGCCGAATAGCTACAATTTTTTAGGGTCCAGTTCAGCTTTCCAGCGCTGCGCGGGCGGGTGGTAGCGCGCCGTGGCCGCTGCTAAAACCTACCTTTGCGGCCGTTATGGAGAAACCCAGTATTCCGCAAGGAACCCGCGATTTTGGGCCGGCGCAGGTGGCGCGGCGTCAGCACATCTTTAGCGTAATTCGGCGCACGTTCGAGCTGTTTGGCTACGCCCCGCTCGAAACCCCCACCCTCGAAAACCTCTCGGTACTCACCGGCAAGTACGGCGACGAGGGCGACCAGCTGCTGTTTAAAGTCTTGAACTCGGGCAACTTCCTGGTGAAGGAGCGCCGCGGCGAAACTACCCCGCTGGTGACGGCCGAGGACTTGGAAGCGGGCCCTAGGGTTGTGCTGCCCAAGATAGCCGAGAAGGGCCTGCGCTACGACCTGACGGTGCCCTTCGCCCGCTACGTGGCCATGAACCGCGGCACGCTCACCTTCCCCTTCCGCCGCTACCAGATGCAGCCCGTGTGGCGCGCCGACCGCCCCCAGCGCGGCCGCTACCGCGAGTTTTAC
>Ga0160427_10000084_pt1 | contig 71973 bp, 53 predicted proteins | sample SolpanmetagenomL_FD_108194 | JGI IMG/M metagenome (GOLD analysis project Ga0160427, IMG submission 108194) | Solar panel surface microbial communities from Lawrence Berkeley National Laboratory, California, USA - L | ecosystem: Engineered > Built environment > Solar panel > Unclassified ...
AATTAATTCGGGGTCGCCGGGGCCGAGCGACACACCGTAGATTTTGCCTGCAGGGGCTAGGGTAGGGACCATGCGCTAGATGCCGAGCAGGTTCTTGAGCTGCGGCAGCAGCCCCTTCTTTGCCCCGATTTTCTGTTCTTCCTCGAAGAGTATGCCCTTCACGTTGAGGTGGTGGCCGGTTTGCTCTTTGCCTACTTCGTCTTCAAAGCCAATCATTTGGGTGCGGTACTTGCAGAGCTGGCAGTTCATATTGGGGCTACCAAACTCGACTTCGGCGATGCGCTCGTCCACGGCTTGCAGCAGCAATTCGTCGCTGCCGAAAGAAGAGGTGTAGAGGTACTCCTTGTTCGAAGTAGCTTGGTGCGCCTCCACCTGGCTGTAGATGCGCTTAAGCAGCACGCCGGTGAACAGAAACACCGGTAGCACCACCACGCGCCGGTAGGGCAGGCTCTCCACCAGCGGCAGCGTATCGGCGAGCAGCGGCTTGGTCACGCCCACGTAGGCAGTGGTGGCGAAGCCGAAGCCCAAGCCTTCCCACACGAGGCGCGTGAGCTTGGCTACTTCCGAATTGGCGTCAGGGTCGTTGGTGCCGCGGCCCACTACCAGCAGGCAACACTCCTCGCGGGGTACGGGCGGGTGGCCGGCTTCGGCCTGCTGCACCATTTGGCGGGCCAACTGCAAGAGCGGCGCCGAGATACCTAGGTGCCGCCCCAGGGTGATTTTGAGGTCCGGGTACTGCTGTTGCAGCGAGTTCATCTCAAACGGAATATCGTTCTTGGCGTGCCCGCCGGCGAATAAAATGGCCGGGATGGCCGTGATATTCCGCACGCCCTGCTGGTACATGCGCTCCACGGCGGCGGCGTAAATGGGGTGGGCAAACTCCAGGAAGCCGTAGTCGATAACGCGGTCGGGATAGCGCGGCACTAGGCCCGCCACCAATTCCTGAAAGCCGGCCGTGCCCTCCTTGTCGCGGCTGCCGTGCCCACAAATCAAAATTCCTTGCTTGGTTGCCATGCGTCCGGTTAATGAGTGAGGGGTGAGCCAGGGGCGTCGAAAACCGCCAGTGGGTTGGGGTACAAAAACTGGTAGTTTAAGGCAGTCTTCAGCTTTTCGGAATTCACCACCTTATACGGCAGCGCCTGCACCGGCCCCATGTCGGGGAGAGTGAAGCCCCGCGCCGCCGCCGCCGCGGCGTAGTATTCGCGGCGCGTCGGATGCGCATCGGCGCAGGCATTAAACGCCTTGCCCCAAGCCCCTTGGCGCACGATTTCGTGGATGATGCGCACGCAGTCGTCGCGGTGAATGACGTTCATGGGCGTATCAGCTGCCCGGCTGCGCCGCCCGATGGCAGCCGCGTCGGTCGGTAGCCGGTCGTAGCCAATTAGCCCCCCAAACCGCAACACCGTGGTTTGCAGGGTCGGCTGCTGCTGCAAGAGTTCCTCTAGCGCCCGCACCACTTGGCCGCCCGGTTTCTGGGGCGCGAGGGGGGTAGCCTCCGTCACCTCGGCGTTGGCCTCGCCATACACGGAGGTAGAGCTGACGTACAACACGTGTCGCACGCCACTCGCGCGCAGCCGCTCCACCAGCCGCTGGTACTGGGCTACTTGCTGCGCAGCAGGCTGGCCGGCTTGGGGCGGTACGGCGATGAGCATCGTCGGCACTTGCCAAAACGGGCCGTCGGCCAGCGGCGCCTCGGCCGCCAGGTTTACCTCCTGAGCACCTAGGCCCAGCTCCCGCACCTGCTGCGCCCCCGCGGCCGTGGTGCGCGACACCTGCACGGCGTAGCCCTGGGCCGCGAGGTACTGGGCCAGCGGCAGACCCAGCCAGCCGCCACCCAGCACGCTAATGCGCTGGCCGGCTGGTTGCCTAGGTGCAATATTAGCGGGAGTAACTGCCATAAAGCTGGTTTCTTAACCCTGGTGCAAAACGAGGGCGGCCACTGGCTCGCCAGCCAGTAAGTGCTGCGTTACCAACGCTGCCGCTTGGTCGGGCGTGACGTGCTGGTACCAGGTGCCTTCGGGGTGCACAAACACCACCGGGCCGTGCGGGCACTGGTCGGTGCACTGGGTGCGCACGGTGTGCAGGTTGGGTTTGGCTCCCGCCGCCACAATGGCGGCCCGCACTTGCGTGGTGGTATCGCCCGAGCCCTTTTTTAGGCAAGCGTCACCGTTGCAGATAAAGGCAGTGCGCTGAACGAGGGAAAGGTCTTTTGCCATGAGTAGCCGCTGCGTTGCCAGCCGGGGAACTGGCCTGCCGCCGGGCAAAAGCAATGAGCAACCGGCAGTACTAAGGCAGTACAGGCAAGTCAACCCACGGCTTTTCTCCCGAAAGCGAGGTGGAGATAAAGCTGACTGGCAGGTCTTCTGGCTCGTTCAACACCTAAGGCCTTCCCATAGCGAACGCTACAGTGGCATGTACCTAGGTGCGGGGGCTGAACTTACAGCAGCGGGAACTGCTCCGGATTCGCACCGGATTCCCTTTTAAGTGCTCTCGCAGGCGAAAGCACACCACTCAACGGCGTAAAGGTAGGAGTGACCGGGCGTTTGCGGTGTGTCTCCACTTTTGCCGGCTGCCAACTCGATAGTGCTATTATTCACTCATTTATTTCCTGACCTGGCTCCGGTGCTGAATAAACACTCAGTGCCAGCTTTAATCCTGCCCCACCGGGCCTCGCCTTTCCTGACCCCAGCAAATTCAAACAAGCTGCAACGGCGCCGGCGCAGGGCGTAGCCGACGCCACCGGCCAGCAGCAGCGAGGCGCCGCCGTCGAGGGGCACGTCGGTAGGCACCGGGTCGGTGGGCGTGGGGCCACCCGAGCCGGGGGCCTGGGCCTGACTCAGAAAAGTAACGAAAACAAGGGCGGCAGCTAAGTAAAAGGGTTTTATATGAAAATGTAAATGATTGATTAAGAGGGGGAAAGTTTTCTTTAGGCCGGACAGCGAGCGCGAACTCCCTGCGCCATTCTAGCGTTGCGGGTGCCGCCGCAGTTGCTGGTGTTGCCGTTGAAGGGGTGGTTGGCGCCAAACTGGTGGCCCATCTCGTGGGCTACGTAGTCGATGTCGAAGGCATCGCTCACCGGGCTGTCTAAGTCGGTTACGCCCTGGGCCTTATAGGTGGCGTCGCACACCACGCCCAGCCCGGCAATGCCGCCACCGCCGGTGCTGAACACATGCCCGATGTCGTAGTTGGCCGAGCCGATGAGTTTATTGACATTAGTTTGGTTTTCACCGAGCATAGTAGACCCATCGTAGTTGGTGTAGGGGTCGGTGTTGGCATTGGCATATACCAGCAACGAACTGTTGGCTACCAGTACCATGCGCACATCCAACTCCTTCTCGTACACGCCTACCACGCGGTTCACGCTCGTTACGATGGCCGCCTGAGCCAGCGCCACCGTGCCGCCCTGGAAGGCGGTGTACTCGCCGGTGGCCGCCAGCGCCAGGCGGTAGGTGCGCAGCGCGCCGGCTATAGTCCGGTTGGCTTGCGCCTTTACCTGGGTGGGACCTGTTTGTAGTGCCGCGGCGGCCGGGGTGCGGCACTCAAACTGTCGCCCCGGCATATCGCGCTTCCAAAAGCTGAGGTAGTGCGCCTGGTTGAGTCGATGTAGAAGTCGCCCGTGCGGGCCGACAGCACCTGGGCGTCAGGTCCAGGCGCAGGGTGGCGGTGGGGTCGTCCACGCCTACGCCGGTGTAAGTCTTGATGTTGGGGAACTGCGCTTCCAAAGCCGGCGCCATCACCGGCGCTTCCCGCACTACAAACTGGGCATTGCTGCCGCCAGGCAGAGGCAGGGTCAGCAGCAAGGGGGTGCCAGCCTGCCCTTCCAAGGGGGCCGTGGCCAGCGCACCGCGCAGGCCGGTTACGTTGAGCGTGAGCGGGCGGTCTGCCCGGAGCACCTCCTGGAGTAAGGTGCCAGTGGCCGCCCGCCGGGCCGCCGCATCGTCGGTAAAAAAGCTCGCCGGCTTCTGCGCCTGCGCGCCTAGGCTCAGCAGGGTGCTTAATAAGACAAGCACGGCCGTTCACCAACCGCAAGAGACCCCATGAAACAAGTCTAAAGCCTTAGTAATAAAAAAACTTAAGGGTAGAATTTTGCCAATAAAATAGAAAATTTATATTGCTCAAAGGTAACGGTTGCCAGCACTGAGATTACCTCTTCAGCCTACTAAGTCCTTCACCGCTTTGCCAATAAATGGAAAATTACCTAAGCGTGTGTTGCACCTGCATGCCTGGGCCAAGGCCTGCTGCGCCGGTACGGTGGTTACCGAGCGCGCTTAAACTAGGGCCCGGACGGGCCTGCTACCGCATCTCTTTCAGGATAGTGAGCTGGGTTTGCTCGCGCGGCACATGCAGCGTAGTGCGATTGCACTGGGCCAACGGGAGCCAGAGCCGGTGAGTAGCTCGTAAAGGCTGTAGTGCACCTAGCAACTGCGTGGCGAAAGTAAGTGCCTTGCCCCTATGGCACCAGAGCCTAGAGCTTTAGTATAATAGTGCAGCCGAGCTGCTCGCACATAGACAGCCTATGTCGCAGTCATCTTGCCGTACAAACACCTGGTTTTGCATGGGATAAGAACAAGATAAACAGGCTGGTAGTAGTACGGGCCCAGCCGAGCGGGCTATAGTAGTTGTAGCCCTGGAGTACCATTGGCGGCTGTCACCCACCCCAGGTGAGGGCCGGCCGCCAATGGTACCCTGGGCGGGGGCTGTTAGTAGTGGTGCCGAGCGCGCCGTAGTAGTTGCCGTCCCAGCCTGGGCTTACCCTCCCCCCCGGCTAAGGCAGCCGGTGGGGAGGCAAATGGAAGCGGGCCTATTCTGTTTTACTGTCAACCTGACTGCCCTGCTGCCAGCGCGCACCACGTACACGCTCGCCAGCAGCACCAGCGCGGCCGTACCGATGGCATCGGCGGTGCCCGTGGTTACCGTGCGGCCCAGCACATCCGTCACCGTCACCAGGGTGCCGGGCGTGGTGCTCGTGAGCGTGGCCGTCCCGCCGGGTTGGGGTACAGGCTCAAGCCGGCCGCTACGCCCGGTAGCGTCACGGTGCGCACGGGCGAGTAGGCAAACGTACCATCCAGGTTTACCTACTTGAGGCGATAGTAGAGTGGGGCTGCGCCAGGCAGGTGCGCGTCGAGAAAGCCGTAGGTGCACGGGGTGCTGCTACCGGCCGCTGCCACCGAGCCAAAAGGCACAAATGCCACGCCGTCGAGGCTGCGCTACACCTCGAAAGCGTGGCTATTCACCTCTCCTACATGCAGTGTAGCAGTTGCCTCCCATGTTAGGTGCCAGCCAAAATGGTAATTACTAGGCGTGGCCCCTATAGCGTTAGCTGTTCCCAAAAAATACCTTGCCCGGCCTGAGCCTGCTTAAAGCGCACGCCACCATATTGGGAAACGACCAGGGCTAGGCTATCAGGCTCGGTCAGGTACGAGCGGTAGGTCGCCCGGTACCGCGTACCGCCGTTATTGGCCTGCTGTTGCGTGGCCGTTGCGTCTAGCACCCGCTGCACCACTGGCAGGTGTAGGTGGGGCGCATACCCTTGTACCCCGCAGCCGACGACAAGCAGTTGCTTGGTCAGGACGACTGCGCCGTCTGCCGTCATCAGGTCGGCTGACTGGTGGGCGGCTCCTGTCAACTTCAACTCGCGCAGCCGGGCGTCGTTTGCACGCTGCTAGCCGGGGCCTTGAACTGCCAGTCGCTGGCGTAGGCACGCTGGGTATTGGCCACGCCCTGCTGCTTCGTGTTGCGGTAGCGGGCGCCAGCCTCGGCATACTCGTCGATGTGGCGGGCCGCGCCGAGGGCTTGCGAGCAGGTGAACTGCGCGAGCGCTTGCATCAGAAAATGCGTGGTACAAAGGGCAGCTACCCTAAGTGGGTAGTTGAGACTACCACTCAACAGTAGTGCTAAATTACCCGCGATAAATAAGAGTTATCACGGGTAATTAGTGAAAAAGTCAACCGACGTTAGTATTGTACAATTATGGCAGCAAAGTACCAATCCTGTTTCATAAAGTTCTATTTTTGAGCTCGGCTAAGGACTCGCTCTCTATGCGCGCCTGCTACTTATATTACTAGGAGTGGCAAGCTACATTTTTAGTTTTTACCGACCGGCCATCTATTCTCATCTAAAAACTTGGTACCAATAAGAGGAGGCTTAATTAGCCCCTGCGTGTTCATGCAGGTAGCCGTTGGTCGCTCGTGCTAACTATTCGCGCACTCCTTGCTCAACCTCCGCAGCTGCGGCCGCCTTTTCGGCGGTATCCCTCTCTACCGCCAGCTACGCACGGTACGCGTTCGCAAGCAATAGTAGCGGCAGAAGGGGTGTGGGCCAGGTAGGCAAAAGGCAAACGTGTGGGGGTACTTGACGAGCTGGTCCTCAAAAAATTCTGTTCGCTCGGGGCCGAATGGCGAGTTGCAAACACCTACTGCTAACGCCCATACGTGACGGCGGGTAGCGTTTGCTGCAAGGCATCGGCACCCCCGGCGGCAAGTACCGTACTTGGAAGGCGACGTGTGAACCGTACTCCGGAAAGTCGGCCGCAAAGCCAACCATATACCTGTCTTGTTAACCCCATTCGTGGTATAGTGCTTGCTTAACTCGCGAGCTAGCCGCCTGGCAGAAAATGTCATTCGAGCGTACAAGTTGGGAGCCCAGCGGCACGGGCGCCTGCGCCGTATTGAAGACGCCCTGACCCGCTACCTCTTTCAGCGGGCGCACAATAGAAGCTGGCAGGAAGATATCAGGAGGGCTACCCCCCGGGGGCCGGCGCAGTGCACCCAACAGCTAGTGCAGCGGCCAGCCCGGCGGCCACTACGCGGGTGCAAGTCTTTACCGCAAAATAAGACAGCTAATTGGTAGCGCCCGCAGGCAGTAGCCCGGCCCAGTGCAAAAAGTCGTTGCCTACCTGCTCCCAGTAGAAGTCGTCGTAGTTTATGCGCCCATCCTTAAAGCCAAAAAAATTGTGCTCGCGCCCCGTGTAGGCCCGAAACGTCAGGTTGGTCTTATGTAGCCGGATGGCTTCTAGCCGCAGGTAGTCGTTGGCCACGGCGGCGGCATCGCGGGTGCCGTAGCCGATGAACAGCGGCACGCGGGCGCCCAGCAGGGCGGGCAGCTCCGACTGCCCGTGCGAGTACGTGTTCTGGTTGCTGTCGCCCGCGGCGCAGTCGGTTTGGGTGGGGTGGTCCACGGCGCGCTGCCACTTGGCAAAGCCATATTCTATATACCGGGCGGCGGTGGTGTCGGGGTCAGTTGGGTCGCGGGCTACCTCCGTGAGGGCGCGGCCCAGTGGGCTACCACTCAAGTAGATGGCGCGGCTCACCAGGCCCGGCACCGCCGCCAGGTGGGCGGCTATGTTGCTTCCTTCAGAATGGCCGCCCACCAGCACCTGGGTTTTATCAACCCAAGCCAGCTTTTTCAGCCAGCGCAACGCGGCCGCATCGCGCTGCACATAGTAGCCCAGGTAGTTGCGGGTGCAGTAGTAGGGCGAGGGCGGGTTGGTGCGAAACAGCTGGTTGGGGTCGTGGCCTTCTACGTTGGCTACCAGCGCAATGCCGGGCTTGCCAATGATGGCGAGGTGGCAATTCTTCAACACCGCCTTGGGCCGGAAGGGAAAAACCGGGTACGCGCCCCGGTTGTCATACAAGATAACGGGGGTTGGTAGCGAGCCCTGGGCCCACAGCAGCACCGGCTTGCGTACCTCCGCCTCGCCGGGGGCCGACAGCACCAGGATGTCTACGCTATCGCGGCCAAACTGCATCCTCAGGTGCCGGTAGCCAAAGCTCTCGGGCGTGCGCCCGGCGGGGAGAGCGGCGGGTTGCGCCGCGGCAGACAGCCACCCCAGCCAGGTGAGCAGTAGACAGAACAAACGGGTAAAAAGAGTACGGAGCTGAGCCATATCGTGAAGAATCGTTGGCCGGATAGCCGCCACCCGGCGCGGCAAAAGTGTGCGCCAACGACTCCTACTGCCGCGCTCAGGTTGCGCCGCGGGCTAACTCAATTGCCCCGGATGAGCCGGTAGAGCGCGTCGCGGTAGGTATCGCTCACCGGAATCAGTTTATCCTGAATGTAGAGCGTGTTGCCATCGACCAAGCGCACGTGGTCGAGGCTGACAATGTAAGACTTATGCACCCGCAAAAAGGGCGGCTGCGGCAGCGTCTCGGCCAGTTCCTTGAGGGTTTGGTAGGTGGCCACGCGCTGGCCGGGCAAGTGCAGCAGCACGTAGTTGTTGAGCCCCTCCACGTAGAGAATATCGGCGTGGTTGACGCGTAAGTACTTGTTCTTGGTTTCGCCCTTTACGAAGATGTGGCCCACGGCTGGCGCTACAGACAAGGCCGGCGCTAGGGCAGCCGGCGGTGGGGTAGGCGCGAGCAAGGCCAGTGCCTTGTGGGCGGCCTTCAAAAAGCGCTCGAACGGAATGGGCTTGAGCAGGTAATCTACCACGTCGTTCTCGAAGCCAGCGAGGGCATACTCGGGGTAGGCGGTGGTGAGGATGACGTTGGCCTTGTTGCCGCTGAGCTTGAGGAACTGCAAACCCGTTAGCCGGGGCATCTGAATGTCCAGAAATACCAGGTCGGCGCGGCCCTGCTGCACCCAGGTCAGGCCCTCAATGGGGTCGGTGGTGGTGCCCGCTAGCATCAGGAAGGGCACCTGCCCGATATAGTCAGCCAAAATGGCCAGCGCGGGCGGCTCATCGTCAATTACTACGCAGCGAATCATAAAGCAGCGCCGACCCGACAAGTCAGCAAATTAAAAGCAGCGGCGCAAAGAAGCAGCCGCTCGACATTCTACCGCTCCCTAGAGCGGGTGGCGGGCCGTTGTTTGGGTATCATAAGCAGGTAATCGCACCCCATAATGGGTCGATTGCGGCTACGAGCGCCGTAGGCTGGAGCACCTGCGCGATGGCCGCCGGAATAGCAGCAACAGGCAGCAAACCAAGCATCAAATCGGTTAAGTAGGCAGCTAATACCCAGCGCAGAAGCGTGTTTTATTCATAAAGCAATTATTCCGAGCTAAAAAGCGCATCAAAGCCCCCGCCTATGCTGCTACCGCCGCGGGCGCTGGTGCAAATGGCTGCGCGACTGGTACGGCGGGCGGGATAGCGCCGGCTGGCTCCCCCAGGCTCAGGTGGGCGCGAAACTGATTGCCCACTGGCCCCACCTGCCAGGTGTAGCGGCCGGGGTACAGCAGCTCTAGCCGACGGTGCAAGTTGGCCAGCCCAATGCCGCTGCTGCTATCAGCTTGGTAGTCGTGGCGCTGGTTTTCTACCGTAAAATCTACCGTGCCGGGTGTGAACGCCAGGTGCATCCGCACGGGGGCGGCGGGGTCATCGAGTACGCCGTGCTTGAAGGCATTCTCGACCAACGGGACGAGCAGCAGCGGGGCTACCCGGTGGCCGGCGGGGTCGCCCGTCACTGCTAGCTCAGCGTGCAGGCGGCCGGGGTAGCGTAGGCGGTAGAGGGCCAGAAAGTTATCGAGGTAATCGACTTCCTCACTCAAGTCTACCAGGCCGTCGGGAGTGTCGCGTAGCATGTAGCGCATCAGTTCTGAGAGTTTAAGCAGGCCGTTGGCCAGGCCCTTATCTATGCCGTAGGCCATGCCATACAGCATGTTAAGCGTGTTGTAGAGGAAGTGCGGGTTGATTTGGGTTTTTAGAAAGGCTAGCTCTGCAACACGCTTATCAGTGGCGAGCTGCTGGTTTTCGCGCTCGCGGCGTAAGGTTGCTTCGCCAGCCCACAGGGCGGCACCCAGCACCAGCGTAGGCAGCGCATAAAACAGGTTGTCGAAGAGGTAGTACCCCACTGTCGTATCGGAGTAGTAATTGTGAAACCCGAGTAGCCTTGGGTAGATGAACTCTTCAATACTCGCGCGCACCCCACAAAATAAGAGTACCCCTGCCAGCAACCCCAGCACGAGCAGCGGCAGCCGGCCTACCCGCAATAATCGCGGGTAGACCAGCAGGTAGCAAAAGTAGAAAGCGGCAATGCGTGCTACCAGAAAGGAGCCAATCAGCCACAACCCCTGCGTGAGGGAGATGCCATGCGCAATTGGTTTCTTAAAGTAAGCGTGCGCCACCACGAAGCTGAGCAGCGAGTAAACCGCAATAGTCAGCCACGTTAGCACGTGCCAGCGGAAGAACTTGTGGAAGAAGAAGGTTGCCATCCATGTAGCAAATAAGAGCTGGGTCAAAGCTACCGGTCTGGCCAGCCGGTGTCCACTTTTATTATGTCAACGCCCCTATTGGCCAGGGCAAACGGCCAGCTGCGCGGGCCAATGGCGCAACGGGGCCGGAGGATAGCCTAAGCCGATAAAAGCTGAACTTACCCCACGTTTAGGGGCAGTGGGATAATCTTTTTCGGGGCAGCGGGGCGGCAGCCAACTTTTGAGCTACCAATCTGCCGCTGCCTTGCCCCATGCACAACGCTCCTTCTTTGCGCCTCGCCTTCCTGGCTATTTTGCTGACCTTAGCCAGCGTTGCGCGTGCCCAGGTACTCCTCAGTGGCACCGTGCAGGATGGCGCGGGCCACGGCCTGCCCTTTGCTACTACCGTGCTCCTTCACCTACCCGACTCGGCCGTGGCCGCCTCCCAGAATACCACCGAGCGGGGCGCTTTCCGGTTTGAGCAGGTAACTGCCGGGCGCTACTGCCTCAAAGCCTTGGCCCTGGGCTACGCACCGGGCCGGGTGGTGGTAACAGTGGGCAGCCAGGCAGTGCAGGTGCGGCCCCTGCGCTTGGCGGTCGCGGCTACGGCCCTTAAAGAGGTGGTGGTGCAGGGCAGTCCACCGCTGCTAGAACAGCGCGTCGACCGCACGGTAGTCAATATGGACCGCCTGAATACGGCCGGCGACAACGCGTTGGAAGCGCTCAAGAAAATACCGGGTATCACCCTCGACCAGTACGAGCACCTCCAGTACCGGGGCAGCGGTAGCGTGCTGGTGCTCATCGACGGCAAGCAGAGCTACCTCACGGGGGAAGCCCTGAGCCAGTACCTCAAAAGCCTGTCTGCCGCGCAGCTCAGCCAGGTGGAGCTGCTGCCCAATCCGCCCGCTTCGCTCGATGCGGCCGGCACGGCCGGGGTCATCAACATCCGCACCAAGCGCAGCGCCCGGCCGGGGCTGACGGGCACCGCCACCGGCACGGCGAGCAAAACCCGCTACGACCGGGCCAGCGCCAGCACCAACGTGGCCTACAACATCGGAAAAGTGCGCAGCTTCGGCCGGGTGGGCGTGGGCTATTCCGACTTCTACAACCAGCTCTCCATTACCCGCCTGATTCGCGATACCACCTTCGCGCAGCAAAACTACTGGCACCCACTTTTCCGCAACGCGAGCTACGCCGCTGGGGCCGACGTGGCCCTAACCAAGCGCCAGACCCTGGGCGGCCAGCTACGCGGCAGCTACGGCACCACCGACGCGCAGGTGAGCAGCGAGTCGGTGACGACCGCCCCCGATGGCCGCGTGACCGGCCGCCTGGCCATGCGCAACCCCAAGCAGGGCTTTGCGCGCAACCTGGCCCTGAACCTGAGCTACCGCCTGGCGCTGGATACGCTGGGCCGCGAGCTGACGGCGGATGCCGACCTCGTGCAGAGCGCCGACGCGACGCACCAGGATTTTCTCCTGCTCACGGCGCCGCCCGCCGGGGCTACCGGGGCGCTACGGGGTACGCAGCGCAGCCAGGAAGCAAGCGAGGTGACCATCCGCGCCCTCAAGGCCGACTACGTGCACCCGCTGCCCGGCCACTGGCGGGCCGAAGCCGGGGCCAAACTGAGCGCCGTAACCACCCGCAGCAGCATTGCCTTCGAGCAGGCGGGTAGTAGCGGCGGGTGGCAGCTCGACCCCACGCGTACCAACCAGTTTCGCTACGACGAGGCTATCGCAGCGGGCTACTTTACCCTGAGCACTACTTGGAAAAAGCTGGAACTGAAAGGCGGGTTGCGCGGCGAGCATACGCACTCGGTGGGTGAGTCGCCCACCACCGGCCAGCGCGTGGCCCGCGACTACTTTCAGCTGTTTCCCACCTTGTTTGCGAGCTATTCGCTCGGCCCGCACGACCAGTTGAGCGGGTCGGCCGGGCGACGCATCAGCCGGCCCTCCTATCAGAGCCTCAATCCTTTCCTCACCTATACCGACGCCTACACCGTGATGCAGGGCAACCCGTTTCTGGCACCCTCGCTGGCCCGCTCCTTCGTGCTGAACTACCTGCATCGCGACTTTCAAGTGCTCAGCTTTAGCTACCTGCTGGAAACTAACGTCATAAACCAAATAGCCACGCAGAACGACCAAACCAAGGTGACCACCACCCAGCTCCTCAACCTGGACCGGGCCCTCACGCTCACGCTCAGTTCGGGCGGGCACACCGACCTGACGAAGTGGTGGGGCATGGACAACCAACTGCAAGTGAGCTACAGCGAGGTGCGCACGCCAGTGGCCGACCAAGTAGTGCAACTGCGCCGCTGGGGTGGGACGGCTACCTCCGACCATACTTTCCGCCTGCCCCGGAGCTACCAGCTGCTGGTGGGCGGCGAATACAGTGGCCCCAGCGTCAGTGGCTTGTACACGCTGCGGCCCAGCGGAGCCCTGAACCTAGGCGTGCGCAAGCAGCTCTGGCAGGAAAAAGCGGTATTGAGCCTCAAAATCAGCGACCTGCTGTACACCGACGGTTGGTTTAGCTCGCTTCAGTACCAAAACATCCAGACCGACTGGGTGAACCGCTACGACAGCCGGCGGCTAACTGTCAGCTTGACTTACAAGCTCGGTGGAGGCAAAACGCATAGCGTGCGCGCCAGTAGCAGCGCCGACGAGGAAGGCCGCGCCGGACACTAAGCATGGGGGAAAAACAGGTAAAACTGACTGCCCGCTCCCTCCACCGACTGCACCTGTAGGCTGCCCCGGTGCAGCTGCATAATCTGCCGCGACAAGCTCAGGCCGATGCCGCTGCCAGTGGGCTTGGTGGTGAAGAAAGGCACGAAAACCTCCTCCAGCAGTGCGGCCGGGATGCCCGCGCCGTTATCGGCTACTTCGAGCACCACGCGGTGCGGCGCCTGCACGTAGCCCGCCAGGCGCAGTTGGGGCGCGGGCTGGGTGTGCAGCGCCTCCAGGGCGTTGGCCAGTAGGTTAATAAGCACTTGCTCAATCAGCGCGGGGTCGGCCTGAATGCACAAATCTGGGTCGGCCAGTACTACGTCGGGGTCGATGCCGCGCTGGGCTAGGGTGGGTTCAAGCAGGGTCAGCACGTGCTCAAACAGCGCCCACACGGGCACCGCCTGGAAGGTGGCCGCCGTGAGCTTGCTGAGCTGCCGGTAGGTTTGGGTGAAGTGCAGCAGCCCCTCGCTGCGCTGCCGAATCACGGCCACGCTGCGGCTTACGTCGGCGGGCAGCGGCCCGGCGGCCGGGGCTGCCGCCAGCTGCTGGTGCAGCGTATCGGCCAGCGAGGCGATGGGCGCCACCGAATTCATAATCTCGTGGGTCAGCACCCGTAGCAGCTTCTGGTAGGCTTGGGCTTCGGTTTCTTCCAGGGCCTCGCGCACGGGTTGGAAAGCCACCAGCAGCGAGCTGCCCTGCGCATCGGTGAAGGCAGTGGCCGAAAGCAGCACCGGCTGCTGGTGCAGGCGCACCAGGCGGTTCTCGCCCGGCTTCAGGGTTAGCAGCATGTTGTAAAGCGCCGCATCGCGCCGGGCCAGCGCCTGGATGTTGCGCAGGTAAGGCACGCCCAATAGCTGCTTAAGCGACTCGTTCAGCCAGCGCACCTCGCCGGGCGCGGCCGGTGGGTCGGCCCCCGCCACGGGCGTGGCGTGCGGGTCGTAAAAGGCCAAAATACCCGTGTTAACCAGCGCCAGCACGTTTTGCAGGTATTGGTGCTGCATCTCCTTCTGGCGGGCCAACTGCTGAAACGAGTGGTTAATCTGGTTGAAGGCTTGCCGCAGCTGGCCCGCGCTGGCCGGCACCTGCTGCGTGCCGAAGCGGAGGGTGTAGTCCTCGTAGTGCAGCCCCGCCAGGAAGTCGGCCAGGTCGCGGTTGCGGCGGTTGAGGTAGTGCAGCAGCTCGGCCAGCAGCCCGGCCGTGAGCAGCAGGCCCGGCACCCAGTAGATGGGCTGGCGGGCCACCAACGCGGCGGCCACGCCCACCAGCGCGAGCAGCAGTAGGCTAGTGCGCCCCAGCAGCGCCACGGGGTAGGAATGGCGCATGGGCTAGAGGTTGTGCTTGCCCAGCCGCCGGTACAGGGCCATGCGCGTGATACCCAGCTCGCGGGCGGCCTGCGAGATATTGCCCTGGTGCTTGTCGATGACGCGCTGAATAGCGGTTTTTTCCAGCTCATCGAGGCGCAGCGAGGGCATCGCTACCTCGGCCGGGGCCGCTTCGAGGGGCGAGAATAGCAAGTCGGTAGCCCGTAGCTCGGGGCCTTCGGCCATAATCACGGCGCGCTCTAAGGTGTGTTGCAGCTCGCGCACGTTGCCCGGAAAGGGGTGCGCCCGCAGCCGGGCCAGGGCCGAATCAGCGAGCGCCAGGCCCGGCTTGTGGTACTTGGCGGCATACTGCGCGGCGAAATGCCGGGCCAGCAGCAGCACGTCGTCGCCCCGCTCGCGCAGGGGCGGCAGCGTGATGGCGATGGTGTTGAGGCGGTAGATAAGGTCTTTGCGAAACTGCCCTTCGGCCGCCAGCTGGTAGAGCGGCGCGTTGGTGGCCGATACTACTCGCACGTCGATGGGCACCGGCGCGTTGCTGCCCAGGCGCGTGACCTGGCGGTTTTGCAGCACGGCCAGCAGCTTGGCCTGCTGGGGCAGGGGCAGGTTGCCGATTTCATCCAAGAACAGCGTGCCGCCCTGCGCCGCCTCGAAGCGGCCCGGCCGGTCGTGCCGGGCGTCGGTGAAAGCGCCCTTGAGGTGGCCAAACAGTTCCGCTTCAAATAGGCTTTCGGCCACGGCCCCCAAATCGACGGCCACGAACGGCCCCGCCGCCCGCGCCGAGGCCTGGTGTAGCAGCCGGGCCACTACGTCTTTGCCCGTGCCGTTTTCGCCCAAAATTAGCACGTTGGCATCCGTAGGGGCGATTTTTTCTACCTGGCGGCGCACGGCTTGCATCGCCCCCGACTCGCCCAGCAGAGCCGCCGCGCTGCCTGCCGGGCGCGCGGCGGGCAGCGCGCCGCCCACCCGACTCAGCGCTTCGGTGAGGGTCGCCACCAGCTTGTCGTTGCGCCAAGGCTTCACCACGAAGTCGGCCGCACCGTCTTTGAGGGCCCGCACGGCCAGGTCGATGTCGCCGTAGGCAGTCATCAGCACCACGGCGGCGCTGGGTCTCAGCTGCTTGAGTTGTGCCAACCAGTATAACCCTTCGTGGCCGGTGTTGGTGGCGCGCTGGTAGTTCATGTCGAGCAGCACCACGTCGAAGCGCGTTTGGCGCAGCAGGGCGGGCAGGCGCTCGGGCGTTTTCTCGGTCGTGACCTGGCCCACCAGCGGGCGCAGTAGCACGGCTAGGGCCAGCAGCACGTCGGGGTCGTCGTCCACGACGAGCAGGGAGGCGTTCGCAAAAGTTGGCGCAAGGGCCATAGGGTAGCAGTCGGCAGGTTAAAGCTCAAAAGTAGCCCGCTCGCCTTTCTTTGCGCTGCTTAATTTCTATTGATAAGTCTAGCCGCGAGCAACTCGCCTAGCTTTGCGCCCCCAGTCAGCCCGCCCCGTGCTCACGCTTCACCACGCCCACAAAGTGTACCGCACTGGCGGCTGGCTGGCCAGCGGCGTCGAAACGCCCGCCCTGCACGACGTGAGCCTGCACGTGGCGGCCGGCGATTTTGTGGCCGTGATGGGCCCCTCGGGCTGCGGCAAATCGACGCTGCTCAACGTGCTCGGGCTACTCGACACCCTCGACCACGGGCAGTACGTGTTCGACGGCACCGACGTCACGCACCTGCGCGAGCGGCAGCGCGACTTATTTCGGCAGCCGCGCATTGGCTTTGTCTTCCAGGATTTTAATTTGATTGACGAGCTGACCGTGTACCAAAACGTGGAGCTGCCGCTGGTGTACGCCCGCGTGCCGGCCGCCGAGCGCCAGCGGCGGGTAGCCGCCGTGCTGGAGCGCTTGCAGCTCGAGCACCGGCAGCAGCACCGGCCAGCGCAGCTTTCGGGCGGGCAGCAGCAGCGGGCGGCCATTGCCCGGGCGGTGGTGAACAACCCTAAGCTACTGCTGGCCGATGAGCCCACCGGCAACCTCGACTCGGCCAACGGCGAGGCCGTGATGCGCCTGCTCACTGACCTCAACGAGGCGGGCATGACGGTCGTGATGGTGACTCACTCGGAGCCGGACGCCCGCTACGCCCACCGCACCGTGCGCCTGCACGACGGGCAGGTGCTGCTCACCACGCACTAACCGCTTCGCCTTATGCTGTCCCGGTTTCCGCACCTGCTTTACACCCTGCGCACCCTGCGCCAGCACCCCGCCTACACCGCTCTCAATGTGGGTGGGCTGGCGCTGGCGGTGGCGTGCAGCCTGCTGCTGTACTGGTTTGTGCACTTTCACCAAAGCTTCGAGGCCGACCAGCCGCAGCGGGCCCGCATTTGCCGGCTCGTGACGGAAAATCACTACGGGAGCCACGGCTACAACGCCGGCATTCCGACGCCCGTGGGCCCCACGCTGCGCGCCGAGGCCCCGTGGCTGCCGGCCGTGGCCATGAGCATCGGGCAGGTCGACCAGTACGTGCGGGTGCTGGGCCGGGCCGGGCAGCCCGGCACCAAGTTCGCCGAGGGGAGGACGGTGGCCTTCGTGGAGCCGCAGTACTTCGCGGTGCTCGCCTACCAGTGGCGGGTGGGCACGGCTGCGCAGGCGCTACGCTACCCCTTCACGGCGGTGCTCACGCGGCGGCTGGCCCGCAAATACTTCGGCGCGGCCAACCCCCTGGGGCGCTGCCTGCGCCTCAACAACTACCTCGAAGTGATGGTGACGGGCCTGCTCGACGACATCCCGGTGAACACCGACCAGCCCTACGAGCTGTTCATTTCCTACGCCACGCTGCGCTACTACCAGCACGCGGGCACGACCCTGACGACCTGGGACGGCGTAAGCTCGCAAACGCACGGCTGGGTGCTGCTGCCGCCCGGCGGCACGCCCGCCCAGCTGGCGCGCACCCTCACGGCCCTGCACCGCAAGTATTCGCCGGCCACGCTCCGCAAAGTGTCTTACCGGGTGCTACCGCTGGCCGAACTGCACTTCTCCTCCGCCTACAATCCGGCCCGCTACGTCGGCCACAGTACGCTGGGCGTGCTGACCAGTATCGGGGTGCTGCTGCTGCTCACGGCTGGCGTCAACTTCGTGAACCTGGCCACGGCGCAGGCCCTGGGTCGGGGGCGCGAAATTGGGGTGCGGCGCACGGTGGGCGCCACCAGCCGGCGCATTTTTGGGCACTTCCTGGGCGAAACGCTGCTGCTGGTGCTGGCGGCGGCCGGGGCCGGGCTGGTGCTGGCCCACGCTGGCCTGCCCTGGCTGCGCACCTGGACCGATACACCCCTGCCGCCGCTGGACGGGGCTACCGGGCTGTTTTTGGCCGGGGTAGTGGCCTTGCTCACGTTGGGCGCGGGCTGGTATCCCGGCCGGGTGCTGGCAGGCTTTCGGCCGGCGCAGGTGCTCAAGGGGCAGGCGCCCACGCTGGCAGCCGGCGGCCTGTGGCTGCGGCGCGGGCTGGTGGCGGCGCAGCTGGCCCTTATACAAGGGTTTATGCTGGCCGTGCTGGTTATGTTTCAGCAGTTGGCCGTGTGGCTGAAAACGGACCCCGGCTTTGCGGTGAGCGGGCGGGTAGTGCTGCCCGCTCGCTGGCTCCCGGAGCCAGTTTTTCGGCAGTTTGGGCACGCGCTGCGGCAAGCGCCGGGCGTGCGCGGCGTGAGCTTCTGCTACGAGGCCCCTACTATCAATACCATCAACACCAGCTACTTTTCCTACGATAACCGAACGCCCCGCGAGCCATTTTTGCTGGCCCGCCTGCCCGCCGATGCGCAATATGTGCCGCTGTTTGGCCTGCGGCTGGTGGCGGGTCACAACCTGCCGGCCAGCGACACGGTGCGCGGCTATCTGCTCAACGAGGCCGCCGTGCGCCAGCTGGGGGTGGGCGCGCCCGCCGCCGTTATCGGCCACCACCTGCACCTCGAAAACGGGGATGAGACGTCGGACGGCCCTATTTTGGGCGTGGTGCGCGATTGGCACTACAGCGGGCTGCAACTAGGCGTGATTCCGACCGTGCTCTATAGCAGCCGGGGCGAGTACCACACGCTGGCCCTACGCCTGGCCCCGAGCGCGGGCGATTCGCTGCCGCCGGCCGTGCGCCGCATCTGGAACCACTACTACCCCAATCAGCTGTTCAGCGTCGACCGCCTGGCTACCATCGAGGCCGATTTCTACGGCCGCGAGCGGCAGCAGCTGGCCATCGTGCGGCTGGCGGGGGGCACGGCCGTCGCCATCGGGTGCCTGGGGCTGTATGGGCTGCTGGCGTTTCTGGTGCAGCGGCGCGCCCGCGAAATCGGTATCCGCAAGGTTTTTGGGGCGCGGCCGGGGCAGATTATGGTTTTGTTTGGGGCCGAATTTGGCGGGCTGCTACTGGTCGCCTTTGGACTGGCCGCGCCACTCACGGGCTGGCTGATGCAGCGCTGGCTAGCGCAGTTTGAAACGCACATTAGCTTATCGCCGTGGCTTTTCGGCGCGGCGCTGGCGAGTACGGCGCTCGTGGTGGCGCTCACCATTGGCTACCTCACGCTGCGGGCGGCGCTGGCCCCGCCCGGCCCCGCCCTGCGGGCCAAGTAGTGGGGGCGGGCTGCTCGCTGGCGAACAGGTAGTGTTCGTTTTCGAACACTTGCGCGCTGCCAGCAATGGTGCACCCGGCTAGGGATGAGTTGGTTGAAAAGCCGGCACGCGCTTGGCAGCGCCGAGAGTAGCCCGTTTAGTTGGGCACCTGCCACTTTATGCAAAAGCTAGTCGCTTGCCTGTTTCTGTTCCTCACCACCGCCGCCTGCGGGCAGCAGCTTCCCTGGATACCGTTCAACTGGGAGGGCGGCACGCTCGCCGGCCGGCACTTCGACAAAGTAGCTATTACGGTGCCGGTAAGCCTCGATAACCTGCCCCATAAGTTCAAGATGCAGCTGGATTTGGGAGCCATAACTACGCACGTGTATGGCAATGCCCTGGCGCCGTACCTGGCCAACTACCCGGCGCTGCAAGCCAAGCTTGACACTTCCCGGCACTTCTACATCGAGAATCAGAAAAACGCCAAGTTGGTTGGGGTCAACCTGCACCTGGGCCAGGTCGATTTTGGCGTGCGCGACCTCGGCCACTTCAAGCAGTTTGGCAGTAAGCTGACGGCCAAAACGCTGACCACTAAAACCGAAGTGCACATTGGCACCATCGCCCCCGACCTGTTTCAAAACCGGGTGCTGATTATCGACTACCCCCACCACCGGCTGTGCGTGCTCGATGCAGTGCCCGCTGCCTACGCCGGGGCGTCGTTTCAGCCCTTCAAGCTCAAGGATGGCCGCATCAAGATTCCGTTGCGCATCAACGACAAACCGGAAGACCTCCTGTTCGACACCGGCTCCAGCTTGTTTGCCCTGCTCACCACCCGGCAGCAGGCCCTGGCCATGACGAGCAGGGTAGTACGGGATTCCATCAAGACTTCCAGCTGGGGCGAGTACTACTACGTCTATGGTCGCCAACCAAAGGGCGCCGTCTACTTCGGTAAAAAGCAGATGGCCAACGCCTTGGTTTATTCCGACAACCGGCAGAAGTTTGATAAACTTTATGCCGAGGAGAACGTCTGGGGCATCACCGGCAATGCTTATTTCCTGCACAACACGGTTATTATCGATTACAAAAACCACGTTTTTGGCGTGCAGTAGTGCTATGAAATCTTTCCTGCTACTCGCCCTGCTTTGCTTGGCCGCGCCCACCGCGAGCTGGGCACAACGCGGCCCCGCCACGGCCGCCTCGCCGCCCGAGCCGGTAGCCGTGCGCTTTTCCGAAGCGTACGAGCTGGCCAACATCATCTTGGCGCTGACGCCCTACGGGCAAAGTGACCCCTTCGAGGTGTATAAAAACTCGCGCTACTACCGCGAGGTGCGCGCCTACTTCGCGCCAGCGATGCAGCACCCGCTGTTGCAGCAGGCCAACTACTCGCGCAAGGAGTGGGACAAGTACTTAGCCTTTCGCACTGACGCTTACGCCTATGGCTTCACAGCCCAAGGGCAACTGGTGCGGGAATTCGCCTTTAACGCGCAGGGCGCTACCCAGCCGTTTGATAGCCTGCTGGCGCAGGTCAATGACTTTGCGCGGGTATCGGGGTTTCGGGCTTTTTACCACCGCCACCAGCCTTACTACGACTCGCTGGCGGTGGCCTACCGGCAGTCGCAGCGCCTGCCCGAGGTGCTGGCGTTTCTGACCGCGGAGCTAGGGCCGCCCCAGCCCGCCGCCCGCGCCAGCCACTACGCGGTGGTGCTCTCGCCGCTGGTGTACCGCATGAATTGCCACCGTGAGGTGCAGCACGTGCCCACCGATTTTGCGATGGTGCCCGAGTACCTGCTGTCGGGCAACTTAGGCCAGCAGCCCACGCCGGCCAACGTACTAACGGGCATCCACGCCCTGTTTACCGAAACTGACCACGGCTTCGTGAACCCCGCGACCAGTGCCTACGGCCCGCAGGTGCGCGCCAGCTTCGACGTAAAGAAATGGGACACCGGCAGCGGCTACGATAAAGGTGCGTACGACACTTTTAACGAGTATATGACCTGGGCCGTGTACGACCTGTTTGCCTACCGCTACTTCGCGGCGCAGGCCCCGCTCGTGTGCCAAAACTGGGCCATGCAGAACGAGAGCCGGGGCTTCTTGGCCAGTCGCCTCTTCAATGACCAGCTGCGCACGCTGTACGCAACGCGCAAAAAAGGCCAGACCGTGCGCGACCTGTACCCCGCGCTGCTCGCCTGGTGCCGGCAGGTGCAGCCCCGGCTGATGCGGCCAACTATTGTGAGCTGCTCGCTGCAAGGCGCTACCCTCACGGCGGGCCTGCGGGCGCACTACGACATCACCTTCACCGAGCCGCTGCGCGAAGTAGCCAGCTTCGACGTGCTGCTGAAAACCGACCAGCCCGCCAGCCGCGCCCGGCGCGTAGTGCTTACCCGTGCGGCCAATAATCTGACCTGGAGCGAGCAAGGCCGCCGGGTGTCGTTTGACTTGGAGCTGGCAAACAACTGCCGCAACACCATCAGCCTCAACCAAGCGTGGTTTACCGAGGTACCGCTGAGCAGCTCACAGGGGGTGGATTTAGCAGTGTATGAATCGACAATTAAAACCGAGGTGCGGGTGCCATAGCGTAGCGCGCAAGTCAAAGGTGTACCCAATAGTTCTTACTACTAGTCTTATGAAGCGATTCGTATTCTCGCTGCTACTCTTGCTACGTATAGCGACCGCCCAGGCGCAAGTGCCCCTCACGGCCGAGGCGGTCTACGACTACCTGCAAGGCGAGCGGGCGCGCATGCTGGCCACCGTGGGCCGGGGCGACCACCCGCCGCTCGACAGCCTGCGCAAGGGCATCGGGATTCTGCAAAAAGCCTATGGCTACTCCCAGCGCCCGGAGGTAACGGCGCTGGCCCAAACCAGCCGGCCGCTGTATGCTCGCCAGAGCGACATTTTGTTTGACTTGGCCCAACTGCAAGGCACGGCCGGCCAGCCAGCAGCGGCCGCGGCTTCGCTGCGGCCGCTGCTGGTGCCAGCGTTTGCCGGGACGTACATTAAGGAGGTACTCAAAGAGCCCTCCCTGGCGGCGGCGCGGCAAGACCCCACGCTCCAGTCGCTGCTAGCGCAGGCGCAGGCAGTCGATAACGTCTTCAACTCCAAAGCGCTAAGCACGCCCTACCAGCCCAACCTAAGCGCAGCCGAAAAGGTAGCGGGCCTCTCTAGAATGTGGGAAGCGGCCAAGTATAACTTCGCGTATTTCGACCACTTACCCGGCTTCGACTGGGATAAGCTGTACCTCGACTATCTGCCCAAAGTGCTGGCCACACCGAGTACGCTGGCCTACTTTCGGCTGCTGCAAACCTTCTACGCCCAGCTGCACGACGGCCACACCAGCGTGTGGACGAATAAAGGACCATTGGCTGATTCCGTCTATAGTGGCCCGCCGCTACGTGCCCATCTGGTAGAAGGCCGCGTGCTGCTGCGCGATGTGCGCTACGATAGCCTACGGCGCACTGGCCTAACGCCGGGTTTGGAAATCGTGCAGATTGATGGCGAGCCGGCCGTGGCCTACGCCAACCGGGCCGTGCGCCCCTATCAAAGCGGCTCGACCCCCCAGAACGTGGACGTGCAGACCTACACGTACTCCCTGCTGGGTGGCCCCGAAACCCGGCCCGTGCGCCTAACCTTCCGCGATGCCAAGGGCCATGAATTCACCCGCGTATTACCCCGTAGCGGCTACGGCAAATTCACGCCTAAAGTGCCGGTACGCCTGCGCTTTTTGCCCGGCAACGTAGCGTATCTGCAAGTCAATGAGTTTGAAACTAACGCGGGTTTTAAGCGCTTCGCCGCCGCCTTCGACTCCATCAAAACCACCCGTGCCCTCATCATCGACCTGCGCCAGAACGGCGGCGGCAACTCCGGCAATGGCTACGATATTCTGAGCTACCTCACGGATAAGCCCTACCGGCCGGGCAGCTACCAGTCGCGCATTTACAGCGCCGTGGGCCGGGCGCGGGGCGAGGGGGTGCGGTTTGAGGACCTGTACACCACCAGCACCCAGAGCCCGGCCGGCAGCAACAAGCTCTACACGAAGCCAGTAGCCGTGCTCATTAGCGGCGAAACGTTTTCGGCGGCCGAGGATTTTTGCTCGGCCTACGTGGGCCTCAAGCGGGGTATTTTGGTGGGCGAGCCTACTGGCGGCAGCACCGGCCAGCCGCTGGCCTTTAGTCTACCCGGCGGCATCATGGCCCGCGTGTGCACCAAGCGCGACGCCTACCCCGACGGCACCGAGTGGAACGGCGTCGGCATCCTGCCCACCGTGCCGGTGCGCCCCACCGTGGCCGCCTTGCGCGCCGGCCGCGACCCAGTGCTCGAAGCGGCCCTGCGGGCCTTGGCTACCTCTGGCAAGCCGGCAAAATAGGCAGCCGGGCCAGCAACCCACTGGATAACAGTGGTAAGTAAGCGATGGGGGCCTTGCTCAGCGGCTTAGCTCCGCCCGTAGCCAGGCGCGGGTTTCGGCTCCGGCCGTTTGCCCTACCACGTCGAGGAAGGCCGTGGTCGTGCTCACCTTGCGGGCGGCCGTGGTGGCCAGAATGTCGTAGAATTGAGCCGTGCCCACGCGCTGGTGCAGGGCCGCCAGCACCACCATTCCTTTGTTGTAGGCAACGCGCCGGTACATGCCTGGCTCGTACTTGGTGCGGTCGAAGCCGATGATGGGTGGCGTGTTGGAAATTGTCTGGGCGAGCTTGTCGTAATTCTGGCGGTAGCCAGCCGTGTCGCCCTTTGCTTGCACATAAAGCATGCTCGAATACGTGGCAAACGCTTCATTGAGCCAGTCGCTTTCGTTGTGCACCGAGCCGTAGCCCCACCACTTATGGCTGATTTCGTGGGCCAAGATTAGCTCCTCGTTGCGCCGCGCCACGTCAAAATTAGGGTAGGTGATGACCGTGGCATTGTCTAGCAGGCCGAAGGCATCGCGGTCGATACCAGGCAGAAAAATCGTGAAGTGCGCAATCGGGTCTTTTTGCCCGAGGGTGCGATTATAGAAGCTGATGACATCCTGGGCTTTGCGCAGCAGGGCGCTGTCGGTAGGCAATAAGGGCTGGCTCATTTTACGGATGGCAACGGCTGGCTGCGTGCTGGTGGTCAGCTTGTAAAACTGCCGGGCCACGAAGGCTGTGGGCTCGATGGCGCTGGTGCGGCCCGCAAACGCGTAGCGGCCGGGCCGGTGCCGCCGGGGTGGCGTAGTGCTGCGCACCTGGTAGCCAGCGGGCACCTGCACAGCCAGCGTATAGTCCACCAATTCGTACTCGCCATCCGGCCGAAAAGGCAGCCAAATGGTGTGCCCGCTGAACTCCAGCACGTGCTCAGTCGCGAAGTTCTTGTCGAGCGTGCCCGAGTAAGTCAGCGTCAGGTGCTGCGCGCGGTGGGCCGGGTAGCGCACCGTTACTTGCTGCACCGTATCGCCAAAATAGGGGTAGTACACGCGGCCCACTTGCGCCGGGGCCGCGGGGCGTTGCAGGTGCCACTGCCGCAGCAGATTCAGCCGCAGCACGGAGGCCGTGTCGGCGGCGGGCACCGTGATGGTGTACTGGCACGTGAAAGTGTGGGTGGCCGGGTCGGCTTGCAGCACGATGGCCACGCGCGGGATGGCGTGGGCCACCACCTGGCAAGCGGGCAGTAGCCAGAGCAGCCAAAGTAATAATTTTAGATAGGAACGCATAGGCGGGCAAAGTACGCACTACTGGCTAGCACGCGCCGCTTTGGCGGCCCGCGCGCTAGTTCGGCTCATGCAGCTCGTTTCCATCAACACCGCTCCCCCGCAGCATATCACCTGGCAAGGCAACACCCTGCTCACCACCATCTTCAATCAGCCACTAGACGGGCTACCTAGGTGCCAGGAGCATACGAGCCAGCCCCGGTAGCTGCTGGCCTAGCCTATATTTGCCCCGACCCGCTACGGGCTGACTTCTGCTAGACTTGTGCTGAAGACACTGAAAAACCGCCGTTGTTGCTGCCCTGCAAGTACTTGCCGCTAGCTTAGGCAAGCGCCTGGCCGCCTGTTTTTCAATACTTTCGCATTGTATGGTTCCTGCTTCCGTGGCCGCCGCGCCACCTCACCTAGTGCGTGGTATTCGCCGCTGGGACTTTGTAGCGCTGATTATCAACATCACCATTGGGGCTGGTGTTCTGGGACTACCGGCCAAACTCTACGCGCTGGCCGGCACCTATAGCCTGGGTGCGTACCTGACTAGTGCCGCCATCGTCACAGGTATTATTCTGTGCTTTGCGGAGGTGAGCAGCCGATTCAACGGCGCGGGCGGGCCCTACCTGTACGCCCGGGTAGCGTTTGGGCCGCTGGTAGGGTTTGAGGTGGGCTGGCTGTTGTGGCTGTCGCGGCTGGCTAGCTTCGCCGCGCTCTGCAATTTATTTGTGGACTATGCCGCTTATTTCTGGCCGGTCGTGGGTGCGGGCCTTGGGCGGGCCGCCCTCATGGCGGGGCTGGTAGCGGGGCTCACAGGACTCAACCTGGTGGGGGTGCGGCTGGCCTCCCTGGTCAACAACCTATTCACGGTCAGTAAATTAGTATTGCTGATTCTGTTCGTGGCCGTGGGGCTGTTTTTTGTGAAGTGGTCGGCGTTTTCGTGGGCTACGCCGCCTACGCTGCCGCACTTTTCGAGTGCAGTTCTGCTGCTCATCTTCACCTTTTCGGGGTTTGATGTGGCGGCTATCCCGGCCGGCGAGATTGAGCAGCCCCAGCGCAACGTGCCGTTTGCGCTCTTCACGGCCATTGCCACCGTGGCCGTGCTGTTTGTGCTGGTGCAGGTAGTGTGCATTGGCACGCTACCAAGCCTGGCCACCGCCGAGCGCCCGCTGGCGCAGGCGGCGCAGCAGTTTCTGGGGCCGGCCGGCGGGGGCTTGGTGGCCGCGGCCGCGATGCTCACGGCCCTGGGCACCCTCAATGCGCTGATGCTCACGGGCCCTCGCCTACTGTTTGCGCTGGCCGAGCAGCGGCAGATTCCGGCCGTGTTTGGGTCGTTGCACCCGCGCTTTCGCACGCCCTGGGTCGCCCTGCTGGTGTCGGCGGTGCTCAAGCTGGCGCTGGCTGTTTCGGGCACGTTTATCTACGCGCTCACGCTCAGCACCATTATCCGGCTGCTGTACTTTGCCCTCACTTGCGCGGCGCTGCCGGTGCTGCGCCGCCGGCACCCGGCGCAGCCCGCGCCTTTTCGGGTGTGGGGTGGGCCTGCGGTGGCCGCCCTGTGCGTGGGCTTGTGCGGGTGGCTGCTGCTGAGCAGCACTGGCACCGAGGCCCGCGATGTGGCCCTGGCGGCGGTGGCCGGCCTCGGGCTGTATTTTCTATTTAGAAAGCGGGCCGCTGACTGACTGGCCGCTCTTACCCTCCTAGCAAGCTATTAGCTGCAATCCATTCTACCTATGTCCCTAGCTTCTCCCATTGCCTCCGTCGCGGTTCGCACCCCGCAGCGCGTGGCCGAAATCTCCTGGTTTGACGACCTCTGCGGCGGCGATACCCAATACTTGAGTGTGCTCGACGGCGCTTACCGCAGTTCGTGGGCGCACTGCCGCGACATTACGCTGGCGGCTGAGCGGCTGGGCTATTCTAATATTCTGCTGCCTACGTCCTACACCGTGGGGCAGGACGTGCTGACGTTCGCGGCCGGAATTGCCCCGCAAACCTCGCGCATCAACCTGCTCACGGCCATCCGCACCGGCGAAATTCACCCGCCCATGCTGGCCCGGGCGCTGGCCTCGCTCGACCACATGCTCGAAGGCCGGCTCACCATCAACATCATCAACTCTGACCTGCCCGGCTTGCGCGAAGATGCGGGCCTGCGCTACCAGCGCTGCGCCGAAACTATCGAGATTTTGCGCCAAGCCTGGACGCAGGAGCGCATCGTGCACCGGGGCGAGCTCTACCAGTTTGACATGGCCGCCGACCCAGCCAAGCCCTACCAACAAAACGGGGGGCCGCTGCTTTACTTCGGCGGCACCTCGGAGGGGGCGCGGGCGGTGTGCGCGCAGTACTGCGACATGTTCTTGATGTGGCCCGAAACCGAGGAGATGCTCTACGAAACGATGCAGGACATGAGCGCCCGTGCGGCCCGCCACGGCCGCCAGATTGACTTTGGCTTGCGCATCCACGTCATCGTGCGCGAAACCGAGGACGAGGCCCGCGCCTACGCTCGCCGACTCATGTCCAAGTTTGACCCCGTGAAAGGGGCCGAAATCAAGAGCCGTGCGCAGGACTCGTGGTCGCTGGGCGTGCACCGCCAAAACGAGCTGCGTGAGCACGCCGACAATGAGGGTTTTGTGGAGCCGCTACTCTGGACCGACATCGGCAAAGCCCGCTCGGGCGCAGGTGGCGCCCTGGTGGGCACGCCCGACCAGATTGTGGAGAAGCTCAACCGCTACATGGATATGGGCTTTCGGGCCTTCATCTTCTCGGGCTACCCCCTGCTCGACGAGGCCGCTTATTTTGCGCGCTACGTGCTGCCGCGCCTACCCAACGTGTCGATGCCTGAGGTGCAGGGCCGCCGTCCGGCGCAGCCGCCCATAACGCCGCTCACTACCGCGCCCTTGCGCTAGAGTGCCTGCGCAGCGGAATAGAAGAGTTTTTCCGTCCCCTGATAATATGCCTGAGCGCTTCGCTGTCCTGCAATCGGCTATTATCAACCACGGAAGAATCGGCTAGCAAGGTGGCTCGCTCGCCTTAACGAGCGACGTATTGTCGGATGGCCGCCACTTGCGGTCGCTAAACGGGCCCGCCAACGCCCGACGCCTGCTAGCGGGCGTGGCAGCGGACTTTGCCTTGCCCGCCAGTCGGGCCGGGCAGGTGCTGACGTGCTTGGTCGGCCCGACTGGCGGCGCGGCGCAGGTGCGTACGCCACGTTGAGCAGCGCGCGGGGAACAACCAGGCCGGTTGCTGCTGGGGCTTGCGCCCGGCAACCCAGTGCCCACCGCCTACCTCGACCGCCGCAACGGCTCGCTTTGCCGCCCACCTGTTGGGCTCGCTGGCCCATGTGCGCTGGGTAAGAGGGGGAGCTAGCTGTTCGATGCTAACACCTGCCGGCCCCACCGGCCCTTGCCTTTCATGACCTCAGCAAATCTAAACAAGCTACTTCAGCGCTGTCTACTACTCGCTTACCAAATCAGGAAACGTATAACCTGTTGCTACCTGCTAAGCAAGGTACGTAAGCCGTGACGTAACAGCCGGTGGCCGTCAAGGGGAAACAGGCGAATCAGGAGGCAGGGTACCAGGCAGAGGAATCCGGATGCGGACATACGCACCGCCAGTAGCGACGGACCCGCTTTCGACCTGCCCCCCCAGCAGGGATACCCGGTCACGGATGCTGCGCATCCCCAGGCCGGGGCGCTTGGTAGAGGTTTGGACAAATCCGCTGCCGTTGTCTTCCGCTCGCAGTAGCACCCAGCCAGGCATGGTTTCTAACTCCAGGCTGGCTTCGGTAGCGCCGTGCGCATGCTTCACGATGTTTTGGGCGAGCTCCTGGGCCATGCGGTAGAGCGCCATTTGCAGGGCCGGTAAGATTGGCGCTGCTGCTTCGTCCAGTACAACGTGGCTACGCAAGCGTAGCTGGGGTGCGCTCATCTTGTGGCCAATATCTTGCAGAGCGGCCGCCAGGCCAAATTCTTGCAGCACGATGGGCACGAGCTCGTGCGAAAGGGCGCGGGTTTGGCGGATGGCCTCAACCAGCAGCTGGTCGGCCTCGCGGCGGGCCGCCGCGAGCGGCGGGTCGGTGCCCAGCAGCGGGGTGTGCAACCGGTCCAAGCGGAGCTTGGTGGCGTACAAAATCTGGCCGATGCCATTGTGTAGGCTTTCCGCCATCCGTTTGCGCTCCTCTTCCTGGGCGTCTTGCACGGCGTTGAACAGCTGCTGCTGTTGCGTAAGCCGTAGCCGCAGGTTGTCGGCTTCCAGGCGCTGTAGCTCGCTGATATCCAAGTCTACACCCAGAACCCGGGCGGGCCGGCCGGCTTCGTCGTGGAGCACCACGGCCCGCAGGTGCACGGTCTTCGTTTGCTCGCCCACATGCAGCCGTAGGGTTTCCTCAAAGCTGCCGCTGCCGGTGGTGAGGCAATGCACCAGTTGGTCGGCGCGGGGCCGGTCTTCGTCTTCCACAAACCGCAGGTAAACGTCGGGGCTGACGGGCTGGCCCAGGGGTAGGCCCAGCAGCTGGTACATGCCAGTTGACCAATGCATAACGCCCGTCGCCAGGTCGTAATCCCAACTGCCCAGGCCCGCCACCGCTTCCGCTTGTTCGAGCAGGCGCAGGTTTTTTCGAAGCTCCTGCTCGGCCATTTTCCGCTCGGTAATGTCGAGGTTGGTCGCCACGATGCCCTCATCGCCCAGCTTCACAAACTGGCAGGTAAACCACTTGAAAAATCCTTCGTGCGGGTAGTAGTATTCCATACCCTGGGGCTCGCCCGTTTCCAGGGCCCGTACCGCTAGGTCGAAGAGGCCTGCCTCGCGAATGCCAAGGTATTCCTGGGCGTAGCGCTTGCCTTCCAAGTCGGTGCGGCCCGTTTGGCGCTCCACTTCTCGGTTTACGAGCCGCAGCCGAAAGTCCTGCACCGCCCCCGCGTCGTCGCGTATGGCTTCCAGCACCGACATGGCCACGAGGTTGGTATCAAACACGGACTGCAACAGGTCACGGTTGGCTTGCAGCTCGTGGGTGCGGTAGGCTACGAGCGCCTCCAGCTGGGCATTAAATTCGGTTAGCCGCTGCTGGGTCAGCATAGATTCCGTGATGTCCCAGTGCACTCCCCGCAGGCACACCACGCCGGTGGCCGGGTCCTGCGTGCCTTGCGCGCGTTCTTCTATCCAGCGCACCTGCCCATCAAGGGGGCGCACTACGCGATAGACACTGTGAAGGTCGGCGCCCGCGCGGCCAGCCTGCTCAAACAGCTCCTGGTGGCGGGCGCGGTCGGTAGGATATACCAGCTCCATAAAGGCACTGCTAGTGGCCATGCAGGTCCCCGGCAGCAAGCCCAGCACTTCTTCCGATATGCTTGACAACGTGATGCGCTGGCCTTCGGACGTCCACTCAAAGCTGCCCATTCGGCCGGCTTGTAAGGCCAGCGACAGGCGCTGCTCGCTCAGGTGCAAGGCAATTTCGGCCCGCTTGCGGGCGGTGATGTCGGTGGCGGCGCCAAACCATTCCAGTATGTCGCCCTTTGGGCTGAGCACCGGTACGGCCCGGGAATACATCCAGCCCACCGAGCCATCGGCCTGGATGACGCGGTGCTCCAGCTCAAAAGGTAGCTGGCTGGCGATGGCGGCGTGAATAATAGCCCACGTCGTGGCCTGGTCTTCCAGCGGGATGTAACGCTCCACCCAGGTAGCGCTGGGGTCGTCGGTATTGGCCAGAAAGCGCTTGCCCTCCAGCGACCGCATCTGGCGCCAGTCCGGGCTCATGCGGTAAAGCGTGTCGGTGCTGGTGGTGACGAACAAACGAAATTGCTCCTCCGACTGCCGCAGGGCCTGCTCGGCGCGCTTGCGCGCGTCGATGTCGAGGACGACCGTGACGTGGCCAGCCACGTCGCCCGCGCGTGTCCGGAACGGCACGGCAATGACTTGGGTCCAAACCTCGGCACCTGCCTCCGGCGTGTAGCGCATCTCGATGCCGGGCACCACTTTCTCGCCCCGCAGAGCGCGGGCGCCGGGAAACTCGGTGCGCGGCAACGGGGTCCCGTCGGGCTGGTAGGCGTGCCAGCGCATAAACTGCGTGTCGTCTTTCGAGGGCATGGCGCCGGTGGGCAGGTAGTACTGCATCTGCTGGTTGGCCAGGGTGAGCCGGCCCTGCGCATCCCCCAGGCCGATGCCCACGGGCAGGGCTTCGAATACGGCCGCGAGCCTGGCTTCACTCGCACGCAGGCCTTCTTCGGCGTGCTTGCGCGCGGTGATATCGCGAAAGAACACCGACAAGCCACCGCTCTGGCTGGGGTAGATGCTCACTTCAATCCAGGTATTGAGAACGGGCGACACCGTCTCGAAATGCACCGGCTCACCGGTTTGTAGCACCTGCTGGTGCTGGTGGTAGGCTTCGCTGCCCACGGATTGCGAAAATTCCTCCCAACAACGGCGCGCTAGCAGCGTATCGACCGTGCGGCCCCACAGCTGGGCGGCCCGCTGGTTGACGTAGGTGAAGCGGAGCTCAGCATCCAGGTCGTAGAAGGCATCGTGCGTGCGTTCGAGCACGCCTACCAATCGGGTATGCGACGCCTGTAGGGCCTCCTCGGCACGGGCGCGCTCGACCGCCGACCAGGTGCGCTCGGCCGTCTCTTCGACCAGCGCCACTTCTTGGGCGGCCCACTCGTGCGGCACGGGGAAGTGCAGGAAGAAGACGCCTACGAGCCGCTCGGCCTTGACCAGGGGGACAGCCACGGCGGCGCGGACCATGCCAGCGGCGTAGGTTGCACGCTCCGCCTCGCTCAGTTGCGCGTCGCGCTCGGCGTCATCCACCACGACGGTGCGGCCGGCGCGGAAGTCGGCCCAAAACGCGGGACCGTAATTGTTGAGCAGGTAGCGACCAGTGAAGCTCGGCATGCCGTCGCTATACTCACGGTGGACGGTGAAGTGCGCATCGTCTGCCTCGACCTCGGCGTAGGCCGCGCGGCCGGCGCCCAAGTGCTCCCCGAGCACGCGGGCGGCCGCGCTTTGGACCTCGACGGGGTCGGCGAGCGGGCGCAGCGCGTCGCTTAGCTTCAGCAAGTAGACTTGCTTGGCTGCCAGCCGCTTGCGCTCGGTGATGTCGGTAAACGTGATGGCCAGGGAGTGGCTATGGTCTATGCGGGAGGCCCGCACCTGGTACCACTGGCCGTTTCCTTGATAGTAATCTTCAAACTGAGCGGCTTCCCCAGTTTTCACGACTTTATCGTAGGTAGCCATCCATTGCGGCTCGGTGGTGAGCAGCGCGCGGAAGGTTTTGCCGGTTACATCTTTTAACCCCGTCTGGTGTTCGAAAGTAGGGTTGACTTCTACAAAGCGGTAATCAATGGGGTTGTCCTCTTCGTCATACAGTACCTCCAGCACGCAGAAGCCTTCGTCAATCGAGTTGAAGATTAGCTCATATTTGTCCGTCGCTTTTCGGGCCACTTCGTCCTTTAGGCGAAGTACTTCTTCCTGCGCTTGCTTGCGCTCGGTCACGACTTCGGTGGTCAGCAGCACCAAGCCTTCCATGGGCACGGCAATCAGCCGAAGCCAGTGGTGCAGGCCCTCGCCCTCGTACCACAATTCTACATCCTGCTTCTGTTGCTGCACTAGCGCTTGCTTCAGCGTCTCGAAGACACCGCTTTGCATAACGGTAGGAAAGGCTTCCGTGAGCAAGCGGCCGGTGGAGTTGACCCCGCTCAGTTGCTCGGCAAAGGCGTTGATGAGGACAATCCGAAAATCGACCAGTTCCTCAGCCTGGTACACCGGCCGATAAGTGGAAATGGCCGTGGGGGAGGTGTCGAAGATGGATTGCAGCAGCTCCTTCGTTGTGCGGAGTTCTTGCTCGGCTTGCCTGCGCGCGGTGATGTCCACGGTATTCATCACAAAGCCATCGCCGAGCTTGACCAAGGTCTGGTGAAACCACCCCGCAAACTGCTCGTGGGCGTAGTACTGCTCGTGGTCGACGGGCACGCCGGTCTCGGTGACTTGCACGAACAAGTCAAACAGCCCCGTTTCGACCACGCCCGGATTTTCGTGCAAGAGGCTTTTCCCGGCCATCAGCCCGCCGAGCTGCTCCAGCCCAGCCTGGTTGGTCAAGAGCCAGGTAAAGTCCACAATCTTTCCGCTGGAGCCGCGCACGGCTCTAAACGCCTGAATGACGAAGCGAGAATTGTCCAAAACGGCCTGCAACAACTCCTTGGTTTCCCGAATCTCCTGCTCGCCTTGTTTACGCTGGGTGATGTCGTGCGTCGTCGTGACGACGCCGTCACCGAGCTTCACCACCGACTGGTGAAACCAGCAGTTAAACTGTTCGTGCACGTAGTGGCGCTCGGACTGGTCGGGCACGCCGGTTTCGAGCACCTGCTTGAACGTGTCAAAAATGCCGGTTTCTACTACGCCGGGGTTGAGCTGGCACAAGTGCTGGCCAAGGATGTCGCCGTACCTACGCTCGGCGGCGGCGTTGTTGAGTACCCAGGCGAAATCCACTACCCTCCCCTGCTCGTCGCGGACGGCCCTGAACGCCTGCACCAGGTCCAGCGAACTGTCGATGGTGGCTTGCAGTAGGGCGTGGCTTTGCTGCCGTTGTTGCTCGGCCCGCTGCCGTCCCGTCACGTCCTGCACCAGGCCCCGCAGCATCACGGGTGTGCCCGTGGCGTCACATACCATCTGGCCGTGGGCTTCAAGGGTGCGCTCCTCGCCAGAAGGCCAGTAAATGCGCCGCAGGTACTGATAGGGTTGGTGGTTGCGCACGGCATGGTCGAGTACCTGCCGGACATGAGCGGCGTCCGCGGGGTGCGAGCGGGCGTCGATGAAGTCCAGCGTGGGCACGAAGGCTTGCGGGGCCTCCCCAAACAGCCGGTACATGCCATCGGAAAAGTAGAAGGCCATGGTGGCCAGGTCGGCTTCGTAGGAGCCGGTGTGGGCCACTTCCTCCACGGCCAGCAGCAGCTCGCGGATGCGCTGCTGGGCGGCCTCGGCCTGCCTGCGTTCGGTCACGTTGTCCCAAAACACCCAGCGGTAGCCGTCGGGCGCCGGCGTGCTGCGCAGGGCTACCCACTGCTGAGTGTAGGGCAGCCAGTACTCGGCCGGCGGGGTGCTGGGCTGGCGCAGGGCCTGTAACAGCGCAGCAGGCAGCACGCTGGGCTGCACCTGAGCCGGCTCGCGGCCGAGGGCAGCCAGGGCCGGTATTCCCCACAGGGTCGCCGCCGGGGCGTTTAGGTATGTCACGGTGCCCTCGGGCGTCAGCATGAGCACGCCCCAGGGCAGACAGTCTAAAAGAGCACGGTCGCTGCCGGCTGGCAGTTCGCCGGCGCCGGCAGAAAGGGCGTTGCTAGCGGCAGGTGTGGGGGAAGAATCGGACGTTTCCATGAGCAGCTCGGGGAGAAAGCAACGTGGCGCGGAAACGCATGGCGGCACACATGCACGTGGAGTCGGATGAGCACGGCCCCTGCAAGTAAGGCTATTTTCTAGTAAGCGACAAGCTCGTCTATAAATGAAAGTTTAGCTAAGCAGTTTATTTTAAAATATTTACAGGCGGCTAGCAAAAGAGAGCATACTTTTTCGCTCGTTCCCGAGCGTGCTAGCTCCGTTGATTTGAATGCTGTTCTAACCGTTGTGGTGCGCGAAGGCGACCTGGTCATCGGTAATCGACTGGCGTAGCTGGGGCACAACACGGTGCGCCCGATTCGGCTAGTGGAGTTCAGCCGGCGCGGCGTGTATTTCCGAGCCCTGGACCTGGGCATCGACTCGCACACGCCGGCGAGCAAAATGATTATTGGCGTGTGCGCCTCCTTCCGCACAAGTGCGCGAACAACCGGGAGCAGAGCCTGGCCAGCAGCAAACTGGCCAAGCGGCAGGGTAAGCATTCGGGTCAACCAGCGGGGCGCGCTGCCGAGAAGCGCGCCAAGGGCGCCAAAGCGTTAGCAAAAGGGCTACCCGTAGCCGAGCAGGTACTGGCTACTTGCCTACGGATGGGCCAAACGCGCCCGGCTGCCTTTTTACTAATCAGCCAAGCGGGACGGTGCCCGTCCGTACGTCTTTTTGAACGCAAATGAGAAGTGCGACAGGTCTTCAAAGCCCACTTCGAGGTACACCTGGGAAGGGAGTTGCCCCCGTTCTTTCAGCAGAAAATGGGCCTCCTGTAGGCGCCGCTGCATTAGCCAGCGGCTAGGCGACTGCCCAAACAGCTTCCCAAAATCGCGCTTAAAGGTGGCTAGGCTGCGGCCCGTCAGGTAGGCAAACCGGCTGAGCGGCACGTTAAAGCGAAAGTTCTTTTCCATGAACGCCGCTAGGTCCAGTTTGCCCGGTTCGCTAAAATCGAAGAGCACGTTCTGTAGGCCAGGCGTGACGTGCAGGAGCAGCAAGGCCGCCTCCCGCACTTTCAGGGCTTGCAAAGGGGGTGGGGCGGGCTGAGTTAGCTGCTGGTACGGTTGTAAGGAGTCGAAGTAACTCTGGTACAATGGGTGCGGCGCTAGCGCGAGAATGGCCGGCGCCGACGAGGAGCACCCGGCCGGATGGTCACTTGCTTGGCTCAATTCCTGGAGCAAGGACTGGCCTAGGCAAACGGCGACCGTGCGAAACTCGCCCCCGCCGGCTGGGGGCTGCTTGGTAAACTTGAACAGGCGGTTGCGGCGCAGCAGGCGGAAGGAGCCAGCCTCAAAGCAGTGGGTGTGGTCGCCATCGCTGACCAGGGTCTGCCCGGCTACTTGATAGCTGAACACCGGCTGCGACACAAACTGCTCCCCCACCCGGCGGCAGTGGTCGTAGCAAGCATAGCTAATCCGAGAGGCAGCTAAAAAGTCTGGGGCGGGGTGCATGGGAGGGAGAAAAGCCTATAACCTAACAACCAGTTACCCCCACGTACCCTGGCGTGAGCTGCCCCTGCTCGGCGGGTCATTACCCCGGAAAGGTAATGCCAGTCACCTGCTCGGCTACCTGCCACAGGTGCTGGGCCAGGGCCTCATCCAGCGCGTGGGGCGCAATGGCCGCTTCGGTGGGGTAGCCCCGGTAGCCCCCGTTTTGGTCGGGGCTGTAGAACTTACCGCCGACTGCCTCGGCGGCGACCGCCGCGTAGAGCGAAGACAATGCGCCCTGCCAGGGCTCCATGGCCGGGCCGCCCCAGCGCACTTCGGCCGCGGCCAGGTACTCGGCGCTAATATCCACGGCCCACGAGGTACGGTTTGCGCCTGGCTGGGCGGCTAGCGACTGCACCTGCCCGTGCGTGGCCCCGATGCGGCGCTGCAATTCTAGGGCAAACAGTAAGTTAGCCAGCTTGCTTTGCCGGTACTCGCGCAGGGCGTCGTAGCCTTTTTCCAGGCGCAGGTTAGCCAAGTCGAGGCGCCCCTCCAAGTAGCCCATACTGCTCACCGTGACCACCCGCGCCCCGGGCGTCGCGTCGAGCAGCGGATATAAGCGCCCGGTCAGGGCAAAGTGACCCAGAAAATTTACCCCAAATTGGAGCTCGTAGCCCTCGGCCGTCGTGCGGGCAACGGGCGGAACCATCGCCGCGGCATTGTTGACCAGCACATGCAACTGCGGATGGCGCTGCATAAAAGCGTCAGCGAAGTGCTGCACGTCGTGCAAGCTAACTAAATCAAGGTGCGCCTCTTCCAGCGTGCCACAACCGCCGGCTTGCTGCATAGTCGCCTGGGCGCGGTGGGCATTATCAAGGTTGCGGCAGGCTAACACTACGTGGGCGCCAGCGCGGTAGAAAGCCAAGGCGGTCTCGTAGCCAATCCCCGTATTAGCCCCGGTGACGAGGACCGTTTTGCCACGTAGGTTCGGCATGTGCTGGGTGGTCCACATAGAGAGGGGGTTGAGTTCTCCGCAAAGGTCAGGCTGGGGGCGCGCCGCAACTTTGCTGAGCGGCTCAAAAGCAGTTTGTTGAACAGCTCTCGTTGAGGCGGTCAGGCAGGAGACAAGCTGCGAGCAACTAATACATCCGAAAAAAGACACCTTATACTAGACACTCCCCCTAAATGGCTACGCACTGATTAGTTTATAATGGCATAAGTGCTAAAAATTGCGTGGAATACCATTTCATACTGTGTTACATTACTTGTCCTTTAAGGCTGCTTACGACTCATACCAAGTTATAAAATATTTAATTATATTTAAGCATTGTAATAAATTCATTAACTTAAACTACCTGACTACTTTTTCAGTCAGCACTATAACTTAGACCTCAATAGCGCCCGTATGTGTTTTTTCCTGCTTAAAAACAAGTTAGAGAATATGGACAGTCAACGCTGCTAGAACAGCAGCCGACTCTACTTAGCCATGTGGCTCGACCGCTACTCGCGCAAAGTCGTGGGCTAGGACATGCCCAAAACCACGCTTGCAGCCCTCGTGAGGAGGCCCTAAGCCGCACCTTGGTCGTACGCCAGCCCCCGGCAGGCTTCATTGCACATGCCGACTAAGGCAGCCAGCTATGGCCACTTGTTTTAAGAGCCCTGCTCGCTCGCCAAGGGACCGTGCCAGGCATAGGCCATCGCAAACAATTGCGCCAACAACGCCCACGTTAAATTCAATTAAGGCCGAAACTACCCAATAGCGACAGCCTCACCGGCAGAGCCTAAGCCCTGCTCGAAATCTACCACCATATGTCCAGCTATAGTGCTGAGCGATGTCCCGCGGCCCTCGTCTACTAATCCGCCTAACCACTTTTAAACTACGTCCCAATTGTGGCCAGCTTAGCTATGTTTACCTCACCCCTCACAACTGACTTACCAAATAGGAAAACGTATAGGTGAAGGTCGATTACCTACCGCACCAATACTTGTTACTAGCGCACCTCTCCAGGTCCAAGCCGGTAGCTATGGTCCGTATCATCCGTCCGCTGTTCTCACTCTAGCGGGAAGCACGGCCCAAGACAGGTAGCTCGACCGGTCTTTCCGCTAGCGACAGCCAGAACGAATAACTCATTCAGTCAGGCTAGGCTACTTCGGTCGAAATCTTCTTGTTTTGAAAGGAGTTTTCCCTGATTGCCCGCACGCTACTGAGCACCCAATCCCGGCAGCATCTCCTCACTTTAAGTGATTGCGCATTATTGTGCTACATCGCTTGCCTACTTAGCTCGCTATTTTTCAGCGCCGAGCTATTGCTCCGCGCAAAGACTATTTCAGGTGCTGGCTATGTTACGATTTCACTACGATTATTGCTAGCATTGCTAGTGCTTCTAGCTACGCTAACCCTTTTATGTCTACTAGTGTGCTAGCAATTCTATTTTAGCTATCAATACTAGTAAATAATGTCTTCAGCTCGCTTAAATGCTAGTAATGTTTTTCTATTAGCAGTGCTAGCGCAATTAGACCCTCTAAATTAAAAGTACTGATTAACAGCATAATAATCCTAAACATAGTACTTGCTAGCACTACTTGCAAAGCTAGCGGCCCCATGCGTTGTAAACATTAGCAACGCCTATACTAATAGCGAAAGAAGCGCTTGCAGTACTAGAATTTCTTACCACTATGGAATCGCTAGCGTATCTTGAGGCACTACTTACTCTAACACGCTAGCAATGCTAGCATTAATAGTCAGACTAGCATGTCAATTTCAACTGCCGCAGCTCCCCAGGTCATCGCGGTGGCCAACAACAAAGGGGGGGTGGGAAAGACGGCCTCCACGGCTGCCATTGCCGGGGAGCTAGCGCACCAGGGGCACGCAGTACTGGCGCTGGACCTAGACCCACAGGCCGGCAACCTAACCGCCGTACTGCACCAGCGGGGCTACCGTGGTGCCACCCTACTATCCGTGCTACTGGGCGAGGCCACGCTGGAAGAAGTCATCGTAGAAACTAAAGACCCGAACCTCGACCTGCTACCGGCTTCTTTGCAATTGCTCAGCCAGGAATCGCGCTTACAGCGCATTCCCGGCTACCACGGCCTGCTACGCAAAATCTTGCCGCAGCTCAGTGGGTATACCTACGTCGTTATCGATTGCCCGCCCTCACTGGGTGACCTAACCAGCCTGGCGCTGACGGCAGCGGACGCTTACGTCATTCCCTGCCAAGCCGAGCAACTAGCCTTCGATGGGCTGCACGATATGGTGAGGGCAGCAGGCGTAGTGCGCGAGAACCTAAATGAGAACCTCACGCTAGCCGGCATCTTTTTCACGGCCTACCATCCCAACCAACGTGGAGCGCTCAACCACGGCACCGTGGAGGCTACCCGCCGCCTCTACGGCGAGCAAGCCATCTTACCCAATATCCGTAAGGACATGGCCGTGCCCATGTCGCAGGCCACCCAGCAAACCGTACGCGCCTACGACGCCGCCTGCCGCGCCACCCAAGACTACGAGTCGCTCACCCACGCTATTCTGGCTACCCTATGAGAAAGCCCACCCAAAGTATGGCCGACATGCTAATGCAATCCGTGACGGCCCCGCCCACCACTCCCGCTCCCACCGCCCCGGCCGCACTAGCTCAGTCGGCCACCCCCCCGGCTCCCACCGCCCCAGCCGGTGAGCAGCTAGTGGCATTTGGCCAGCGCATCACGGCCACACACAAGGAGCAGCTCACCCGGCTGGCCTTCTGGAGCCGCCGCAATGAGCGAGTGCTACTCGAACGTGCGCTCACCGAGTTCTTCGCCCGGCAAGACCCGGAAATGCTGCGTCCTATTCCTGAGCAATAGGCAGTGGGGGAGGAGGGAGAGCTTATTTTTAGCGCAGCATGGGCTGCGGGTACGCTTGCGCCTGTGCCACAAATGTGGTCGCTCGCCCCTTCTCCCACAGACACGCTACCTTGGGCTCGGCGGCACCTACTCGCTCAGCGCGTGGGTGCAGTATGCGTGGGGTACTGCCTATCGGCCAGGGGCCGCCGGATACCGCCTCGTCCTCACATCACGCGGCACCATCAATTTGCTGCTTACCTAGGCTCAGGAACGGCCACATTGTGGCCAACCGGCCAAGTATTTACTGCGGCCGCAGCACCAGCACTTTTTTTCCACTACGGGTTTCCTGCACAAATCCCTGGCTAAGATAGACGCGCTGTAGGTGTTCTTCGAAGGTAGCTGCTTGCTCCTGTCGCTTGGCGAAGGGGCCGGGCTGCTCATACATCTGCCGCACATCAGCAAGCTCGAATACCGTTTCGGTGACTACGGGAACGGCTGAGCGGCTAGCCCGAGAGCGGGGCGCCGCGACTGGGGTAGTTGTGAGCAGGGAACGCTGAAACTCCTCCAGCAGCAGCTTTCCCGTAATGCATTTAAACAAATAATCGGCTGGTTTGCGCACCGGCGACTTACGCGGCTTGCGCAGCACCTGCTGCACATAATCCAGGTAAGCAACCGGATATTGTCCCTCGGCCAAGTGCCGGCGAATTAGCGTGCAGCCTTCTTCACTTACCCCCTGCGCCCGCAGTGGCTGCACCCAGTCCTCTGCGAGTGGCTCCAACAGGGAGGCCGGCAATAACTCTGGCTCGGCGGGCAGTTCAATTACAGACCCCTCACTATTTTCAGCCAGCAGCAGTGGCTGCGCCTGAAAAACGAAGCGCAGTTGCTGCACGGAGTGCCCCTTTCGTATCACTTCCAGCTCAAACGCCAAATTTGTCTTGGCGAGCGACTGCTTAGCCGGGTCTAGCACTTTGGCTTTGAAGTTATCGAACCGCCCTTTATACTCTTCCGCCCCAATGCCTAGCCGGAAACGCAGGTCGGGCAGCGTAAACGTCCGGCTACCAAAGGTTCGGTATTCCGATAGCAGCAGGTATAGCTTAAAGGCATGACCAGCCTTCAGATGCTTCAGCTCGGCTACTCGGGTTTTAGTGAAATTACCCTTCTCGGCTAGGTGAAGTAGGTAGGGCTTAAATAAGGGATTCAGCACGAGTACCAGTCCCCCCCGCTTCTCCACGTAGCTAGCCAGGGCCAGCAACGGGATTATCCGGTAATCTGGCCGCTTAACTCGCTCGCCATTGGGCCCCAGCTGCTCAATGGACAGCTTACGGCCGGTGAGCTGGTTGCTGAGAATTTCAATCTGCTTGTATGCTTTTCCCCCACCCTTGCTCACATCCACCAGCTCTGCCGCCGGAATAAAGTGCTCCTTTAGCTCCTCATCGTCAGGCCTGATGCGCCGCATAATGGCCGTAAGTGTTCGCCACTCCAGCGTAGTTAACGCAAAAGGACTGTTAATAAGCGCATTATGCTGCCTTATTTCAGACAGCAGGGGAGTCTCTACCTGAGTGGGCTCCGGCATTATCGGAACTGGCAGCTTCTTCAAGCGAAATGGCGAAATGGCGAAACCTGGCTAAGATACGGCCCGCCAATCAATCACAACCTCTGGGGTCATGCGCGCTACTCACCGCGCCGTAGATAGACCAGCCGCCAAATTTGGTGAGGGGTGCGAAAGTTGCTCCTCATGAAATGTGGTCCGTAGACCAGTGAAGGGGTTTTAGTAGGAGGTAGACGGGGTTTTGGTAGGAGTTGTCAATAGTCAGGTACGGGTGTTTAGTAGGAATAAGACGCTGAACAGTCCTGCTCAGCGGTGGGCAGAGGGTTCCAGTAGGAGTTGCAAGGGGTACTTACGGGGTTTTGGTAGGGACAACGTTCTAGGCGATTTTGTAAGTAGTCAGGTAGCCAGCCTATAAAATAGCAACGGGGTTTTGGTAGGAGGTAGACGGGGTTTTGGTAGGGGTTTGACGGGGTTTTGGTAGGAGGTAGACGGGGTTTTGGTAGGAGGTAGACGGGGTTTTGGTAGGAGGTAGACGGGGTTTTGGTAGGAGGTAGACGGGGTTTTGGTAGGAGTTTGTGTCTTGGGGGATTTGACAATCAGTATGTTACGGCACCCGTAAGACTTATAAGGTTTATTAAGTAAAATAAAGACTAGCTAGTCTAGGGCTTTTTTGAATTTTGAAAATAGAGCAACGAATGAGCACCATACCGTAGTTAGTTTGGCTACGCACACTGGGGGGCGGGAGCAGGATTATAGTTTACTTGGCTGGGGTGAAACATAACGCCTAGCTAGTCTTGCCTCCGTGAGGTGGTAGCGTAAAAACAAGGGGGGCGAACCTACTGTCCCTACCCGACAAAATACTTTCAGCTAGCCGCGCCAACGGGGCCAAGGAGGGCAGCAGTAATTGAACAGCCACACCGACGCACTACGCACGTCTAGGCGCTGATAGCGGCTACCTCTGGCCTGCTACAACGCAGCTTCTAAACTAGAGCAGGCAGTGGCCGCTCAGCAAGAACTTACCTGATGAGAAATTACCTCAATGATTGAGTCCTACCAATTGCCAGCGCCCGTGCTCGAACCGGATGGTAGTTACCGAGGCGTAATCAATTTGTAGTTGGAATGCGTTGCGTAGCGGTATTTCCAGGCAGTAGCACACCAGCGCCCGAATAGTACCGCCGTGCGTAAAAACTAACGTGGGCTCGGCGGCAGTGGTCGCTAGCTCGGCCAGGAAGGCGGCGGCCCGCTGCTGCACGGCGCCGAACGTTTCGCCGTTGGGGGGGGCTAGGGTAACGTAATCGGCCATCCAGGGCTCGGTTTCGCTGCGGGGTAGCTCGACCCAAAGGCGGTTTTCCCAGTCTCCGAAATTCATTTCGCGCAGCCGCTCCTCAAGGGCAATATCGGTAGCCACGGCCCCGGCCAGCGCCCGGCAGCGCTGGGCGGGGCTGCTGAATACGCGGTAGGGTAGTGGCGGCAGCTTGGGGCGCAACCGAGTTACCTCGGCGGCAAAAGTGTCGGCCAGCGGCACGTCGGAGAAGCCGTAGCAAAGGCCGGGCGCCTGCACGGCCGTGTGGCGAATTAAATAAATTTCCATGCAAAACCAGCTAGTAAAAAAAGGTAACAGCTCACCTCGGCCACCTGCTGAATGGCCCCCAAGCAGTCGCCGGTGTAGCCGCCAATCCAGCGCTGAAAGTAGCGGGCTAGGGTAGTTTTGGCGACTGCCAGCGGAATAAACACGAGCAGTACGGCGGGGCGGTGCAGCCACGCGGCGTAGCCGAGCAGCGGCAGGGCACCTAGCAAGAGGCCGGCGGCCAACTCGCCCGGCCGCATCTTTTTAGCCACGGGTTTGGCTTTGCTGTCCTCGTTGGCGCGGGCGTAGCGGTGGCTAAAAATGCAGGTGAGCGCCGCCGCCCGGCTGAGGGGGTGCGCCAGCAGCAAAGCGGGCGCCACGGCCGCCGCGGGCAGCCCGCGCAGGGCCAGGAACTTGCCGGCCAGCAGCAGCCCCAGGCCGGTGGCACCGTAGGTACCCAGGCGGCTGTCCTTCATGATGGCCAGGATTTTGTCTGGCGTCCAACCGCCGCCAAAGCCATCGCACACGTCGGCAAAGCCATCTTCGTGAAAGGCGCCGGTGAGCAGGATGCTGGCCACCATACTCAGCAGCAGCGCCAGGTCTTCATTGCGAAATAGCCAGCTGGCCCCGGCAAAAACACCCGCCGCCACGCCCCCTACCAGCCACCCCACGAGTGGAAAATACACGGTAGCCTGGTTGAGCAGCTCATCAGAATACCCTACCCAGGCGGGCACTGGCAAGCGGGTATAAAACTGCACGGCCAGCAGCAGCAAGCGAAGGTGAGCACGTAGCCAAACAACCATAAAAGCAAGTACGAAAGCCTAGGTGCCAGAATCGTCGCTCACGCCCGCGCTCTCAAAAGACGCCATTTCAGTCAAGAAACTGACGGCGGCCTGCACCAGGGGGTAGGCCAGCGCGCAGCCCGTGCCCTCACCCAGGCGCAGCCCCAGGCGCAGCAGCGGCGTGCCGCCCAGCTCGGCTAGCAGCAAGCGGTGCCCCTGCTCGTCCGATTCGTGGCAAAATACGCAGTAAGCCAGCACGGCGGGGGCTAGCCGGGCGGCCACCAGTAGTGCTGCCGAGGCAATGAAGCCATCGATGAGCAACAGCATCCGTAGCTCGGCAGCGCGCAGCATTGCCCCGCACAGCTGCGCTATCTCGAAGCCGCCAAACGTGGCCAGTACGGCCAGCGGGTCGGCGCCAACTTGTGGGTGGGCGGCCACGGCTTGCGCGAGCGTGGCGAGCTTGCGGGCCAGGCCCGCCGCGTCGAGGCCAGTGCCCCGGCCCACGCACTCGGCCAACGGCCGGCCCGTGAGGCGGTGCATGAGCACGGCGGCCGAGGACGTGTTGCCGATACCCATCTCGCCCAGGCCTAACACGTTGCAACCGGCGGCGTGCAGTTCCTCCACTAGGCGCGCGCCGCGCGCGAGGGCGTCGGTGCACTGGGCGGCGCTCATGGCGGGCTCGTGGGCGAAGTTTTGGGTGCCCTCGGCCAGCTTCTCGTCGCGCACGGCGGGCAGGTCGGCGAAGGAGCCACGCACGCCCGCATCCACGATGGTCAGGCCTAGCCCATTCTGGCGGCAAAAGACGTTGATGGCCGCCCCGCCGCTGGCAAAGTTGCGCACCATTTGGTGCGTCACCTCGGGCGGGTACTGGCTCACGCCGGCTTGGGCAATGCCGTGGTCGGCGGCGAAAACCAGCACGTGCGGCCGGCGCAGCTCGGGCGTGCCGGTTTGCTGCACCAGCGCCACTTGCCGGGCCAGGCTTTCCAGTGCGCCTAAGGCACCGAGCGGCTTGGTTTTGGTGTCGATTTTATGCTGAATGGCGTCGGCAAGGGCCGCATCGGGCGGGGTAATGTTCCAGGTGCTCACGCGGTGGGTTCAGTAGGGGCAGCGGGCTCGTCGGCCTTTTTAAAGCGCTTGTAGAGAAATAATTGCCATTTTTCCTCGGCTACGCCGGCCTGGTCCATCTCGGCGCGGGCTAGGGTGAAGAACAGGTCCGACAGGCGGTTGATGTAGGCCGGAATGGCGGCATCGACGGTGTCGGTGGCCAGCAGGCTCACCAGGCGGCGCTCGCCGCGGCGCATCTGGGTACGCACCACGTGGCACAGGGCCGAAACTTCGTTGCCGCCGGGCAGCAGGAAGTAGTCGGAAGCCGTCGTCATCTGGCCTTCCAACTCGTCAATCCACTCCTCGCAAAACTGCGCGCCGTCGGTGGGCATGGGGTTGGTATTGACCTTCTTGGCGTCCGAAGGCCGCGCCAGGTGCGACATCATATCCATCAAATCCTTCTGGATTTTGTGAAGCTTGGGCTGCCAGGCGTGCTCATTGCCGAGCTTCACGCGCAGCAGGCCCAGGGTCGAGTTGACTTCGTCAAACGTGCCGACGCACTCTACGCGCACGTCGTCTTTGGGCACGCGCGAGCCGCCGAATAAGCCGGTGGTGCCGGTATCGCCTTTTTTAGTGTAAATTTTCATGGGAACGGGATAAGGAAAGAAGGGGAGCGCCGGCCGCTATTTCACCACCAGCGGCAGGCCCGACACCATAAAAATGGCGCGGTCGGCCCGCTGGGCAATGTGCTGATTGAGCCAGCCCTGCAAGTCGGCAAACTTGCGGCCGGCCTCGGTGGGGGCGTGCAGGCCCATGCCAATTTCGTTGGAAATAACCAGCAGCGTGCAGTCTTGCAGCAGTAATTTGTCAAACTCGTCTTGGGCTTGCTGCAAGGTCGTTGCCACCTCGTACTGCGCGTCGGCGAAGAAGTTGGTGAGCCAGAGCGTCACGCAGTCGAGCACCACGGTGCGGCCCGTGAGGTCGAGGCGGCTAAGGTACTTTTCCTCCTCCAGGGTAGTCCAGCGGGCATCGCGGTCGGCCACGTGCCGGGCAATGCGCTGGCGGTGGTCGTCGTCCCAGGGCCGCGAGGTGGCCAGGTACACGGGCCGCTCGCTCAGCTGCAAGGCCAGGTCCTGCGCGTAGCGGCTTTTGCCCGAGCGCTGCCCGCCGGAGATGTAGTAAAGCATACGTTGAGAGATGAGGAATAAAATGCTTGTGCTAAGTATATTAAGCTAGCTTGCGGTAGTCATTGCTGAAGACTTGGAGCAAATCGGCTATGGTTGTGTGCTGCTGCATGGCCCGGCCCGGCACTTGGCTTTGCCAGCTGCCGCGGCCCACGTCCGGCGGCACGGTCACGCGCCACGCCGCGGGGCTAGCGGTGGGCACGAAGCCCGCCCGCAACAGGGCCCGGCGCGTCCAGAATGCGGCGGGGCCCTCGCCCAGCAGCTGCACCGCCGGGCCGGTGGGCGCGTGCAGCTCGAAGGTGCCGGTAGCTACGTCGAAGGCCAAGCCCTCGCGCTGAAACGCCGCCGCAAACGCCCCGCTGAGCACCAGGTCTTCGGGCGGGCCGGCCAGCAGCTCGCCGGTGGCGGGCAGCAGCCACACCCGGTCGGCCGCTTGTAGGGCCAAATCCAGCTCGTGGGTGGAAAGCAGGATGGCCTTGCCCAACGTGCGGGCCAGCTCGTGCAACAGGCGCAGCAGGGCCACGCGGTTGGGCAGGTCGAGGTGGGCGGTGGGCTCGTCGAGCAGTATCAGCGGCGTATCCTGGGCCAGGGCGCGGGCCAGCAGCACTTTCTGGCGCTCGCCGTCGCTGAGTTCGCCCACCGGGCGGTGGGCAAACTGCGCGGTGCCGGTGGCCACCAGCGCGGCCTGCACCTGCGCGTGGTCGTGGGCCGACAGCCCCCCTAGCCAGCCGGTGTGCGGGTGCCGGCCCAGGTTGACCAACTCCTGCACGGTGAGGTGGCTGGCCTCGATGCGCTCGGTGAGCACCACGCTGAGCTGGCGGGCGCGGGCTTCGGGCGGCAGGCTGGCTAGAGGCCGGCCGCCCACCGCAAGCTGGCCGCCCAGCTGGGCCTGCACCCCGGCCAGCGTGCGCAGCAGCGTCGATTTGCCCGCGCCATTGGGGCCGATCAGGCACACGAGCTCGCCGGGCCACAGCGTCAGCTGGAGCGGGCCGGCCACGAGGCGGGGCGCGTTTTTGCGCACGGCGTAGCCTACGGTTAGGTTCTCCGCCGTCAGTATCGGCGCCGCAGGGGAAGGCGGGGCCAGGCTCATGCGGCAGTGCGGATGGGGCGGCGCAGCACCACCCACAGCACCACGGGCGCGCCGAGCAGCGAGGTAACCACGTTGATGGGCAAGGTAATCTGGCTGCCGGGGAGCTGGGCCAGGCAATCGCAGGCCAGCACCAGGGCCGCGCCCAGCAGGCAGGCCCCCGGCAGCAAAATGCGGTGGTCGGCCGTGCCTAGCAGGGCGCGGGTAAGGTGCGGCACGGCAATGCCCACAAACCCAATCGGCCCGCAAAAGGCCGTGATGCTACCCGCCAATAAGCTTGTGCTCAAGATAATGAGCGTGCGCGAGCGGCGCACTCGCAACCCCAGGCTGCGGGCGTAGTTCTCGCCCAGCAGCAAAGCATTCAGCGGTTTGGCTGAGGTCAGGGCTAGCCCCAGGCCCAGCGCCACCACCGTAGCCAGCACCGCCAGGTGCGGCCCCGTGACGCCACCCAGCGCCCCAAACGTCCAGAGCAAGTATTCCTGAATCTGCTCGGGCGCGCTGAAATATTGCCACAGGCTGACGATGGCGCCGGTCACGCTAGCCACCATCAGGCCCACGATGAGCAGCACCACGTTGTCGCGCACCCGCGCTGCTAGCGCCAGTACGAGGGCCATCACCGCGGCTGCGCCTGCCGTGGCCGCCAGCACCAGCGCCCAGCTGCCGGCTAGCCCCAACTGCCGCACGGCCAGGGCGCTCGCTGCGCTGCCGCTCGTCAGCATTATTAGCGCCACGCCCAGCCCTGCGCCCGCTGTGAGGCCCAGCGCCGATGGCCCGGCCAGCGGGTTGCGAAAAAGCGTTTGCATCTGCAAGCCGCTCACGGCCAAGCCGCTGCCTACGGCCAGCGCCGTCAGCGCCTTGGGCAATCGAATCTGGTGTACGATAAAGGCGGTGGCCGTATCGGCCGCGGCGCCGTGGCCCAGCAGGTGGCGCGCCACCGTGAGCACCGGGATGCGCACGGGCCCCAGCGCCACATCAAACAAGAAGGCTAGCACCACCAACAAGATGAGTAGCAGCAGCCCGGAGGTCAGGCGCGGACGGCGCACCACAACCGGCGTGGCAGGGCTGGGAGTAGGGGAGGCCGGACTCATCGCAGCGGCCGGTAGTAACGCAGCGTCCAGGTCGGCAGCAGCTCGGGGTGCAGGATGTGAAGCAAATCAGCCAGGATGAGGTCGGGGTGCATCGCGCCCGACTCCCAGTAGTCGTTGGAACCCTGCGCATTGGTACGCAGGTTGTTATTGAAAACGCGGCCCCGCTGCACGGGCGCAAAGGCGGCGTAGCGCGCATCCTGCGCCAGCAAGGCGGCCTTGGTAGAAAGCGAGCCGGTTTGCAGCCAATAATCGGCTCCTAGGGCTACCGGGGCCACGGCCTCGAACGACAGCGCCAGGCTGCCGCTAGGGGCCTTCACGCGGTCCCAGTGGTAGGTGGCGCCCGCATCGCGCAGAAACTGGGCCATGTAGCTGTCGGTGTCGGGCACGTACCACACATCCTTGAAGGGCAGGCCCACTACTACGCTGGGTTTCTTGGTGGCCTGGTGGCCTAGGGCGGCCAGGCGCTGGTACTCGCGGGCCACAGCGTCGAATTTTTGGTTGACCACGGCTTCTTTGTTGAGCAGCGCGGCTAGCACTTTCACCCACTCGGCCCGGGCCAGCGGGGTGGTTTCGACCCACTCCGAATTAATAAGCACCGGCACGCCGGCCGCGCGCAGGGTCTGGAAATGGTCGATGCCCTCGCCGGGCGAGCCGGTGGTCATCACTAGGTCGGGATGATGGGCTACCAGCAGCTCGTTGTTCAGCTCCTTGCCCTGGCCCACCTCGTACACCTGGCCCGCCGCGATGCGCTGCCGCACCCGAGGGGCCGACACGTACTTGAAGCTGCCCACGCCCACCACGAGGTCGGCGGACCCCAGAAAGTCGGCCAGCGCCACGTGCATCGAAGACAAGGCCACCAGGCTGCGCAGCGGCGTTTCTATCACCTGCGCGTCGGGGTAGCCCGCCGGGCGCGCCGCGCCGCGCGGCACCAGCAGGTAGCGCATCACCTTGGCTTGCGGCTCGAAGGGATTTTGAATGCTGATTACCTTGTAGTTACCCACGTAGGCCAGGCGAAAGCCCTTGGCGTACTGCACCGTGGTGCGGCCCGCAGGGGCTGGGGTGGCCGCCTGGCTGGGGCGAGTAGCTGGGGCGGGCGGGCGGGGCGGCGCTACCCGGGCTTGGCTCCAGCCCCCTAAGTGGCTGGCGAGTAGCAAGCTCAGCAACCAGCCACTGGGTTGGCGCCAAAAAGTAAAAGTGGTGCCTCCGACACGGCCGGAGGAAGGCAAGGAGTGGGGCATGGGACGACGCGCTTTTCTACCGAAAGCGGTGAGTGAAGAAAGCAAGGGCAGGTCTTCTGACTTCCCCCCGGCCGATGGCCTTCCCATTCCCCAGGGGAACAGTGGCGCCACGTATCGGCCGGTTGGCAACTGGGGTCACAGCAGCGGAGACTGTGCCGGACTTTCACCGGCTTCCCTTTTAAAGCCGCCCCGCACCGCGGAAGCGACTACCCTTGCTCGGCCGTAAAGGTAGCACGGCCGAGCCCCGCCTCATTTTGGGCACCCAGCGTTGCTTGCACAAAGGCCACCCGCGCGGCGACCGCCGCCCGCGGCAGCACGCACACCTCAAAACCTAGCGCCGAGTAGGTGGCGTGCAGCACCTCATAAAGGGCCGCCGCCTCGGCTGGCGTATGCCAGCGCTCGGGGTCGTTGACGTAGATACTGGGCCAGGGTGGGGTTAAGAAAGCGAGTCGCTCGTAGGGGCAAGCGGTCACGGCGCGGTAGTAGGCCGGGGCTACCGGCAAGCCCGCGGCCGTGAGGTAGGCAATGAGGTCAGGCAGGCCGCGGTCAAAAAATATGGTGCCCCCGCGCTGGCTGGCCGCCGCGTGCTGCGCCACCATGCGTTCCAGCGCCAGCTCGGCAAAGCCGCCTAGGTCGTGCCACGGCACCAGGGCGCTGCCCAGCGCCACCTGCTCGCGAATGAGCTGCCGCGATACCTCGTCGCAGCCGGCAAAGCCGGCCCGGCGCAGGGCCGCCAGCAGCGTAGTTTTGCCAGCCCCGGGGCCGCCCGAAATCAAGTAAAGAGCCATAACGGAGCGGCCAGCGCCGCCCACAAAAGTATTCGCCGTGCCCGACTCCCCCGTTTTCAAGCCGCAGTTTTTGCTGGCCGCGCCCAGCAGCGGCAGCGGCAAAACCACCCTCACGCTGGGGTTGCTGCGGGCGCTGGCCCGGCGGGGCCTGGCGGTGCAGCCCTACAAGTGCGGCCCCGACTACCTCGACACCCACCACCACAGCCAGGCGGCCGGCCGGCCCAGCCTCAACCTCGATTTGTTTATGGCCAGCCCGGCGCACGCCCAGGCCACCTACGCCCGCTACACCCACGCTGCCGACGTGGCCGTGGTAGAAGGCGTGATGGGCCTCTTCGACGGGGCCGACCGCATGCAGGGCAGCAGCGCCGCCGTGGCCGAACTGCTCGATTTGCCGATTATCTTGGTTATCAACGCCAAGGCCATGGCGTACTCAGTGGCCCCGCTGCTGTTTGGCTTCAAAAATTTCTACCCCGGCATCCGGCTAGTGGGGGCCATTTTTAACTTCGTCAATACGGCCTCGCACTACCAATTTCTGCAGGAAGCCTGCGCCGACGTGGGCGTCGAGGCCCTGGGCTACCTGCCCAGCCGGCCCGAGTTTGCCATTCCATCGCGCCACCTAGGCTTATCCATCGCGGCCGAAGTACAGCAGGAAGCGGTGGTAGAAGCCCTGGCCGACCTGCTCCCCCAAACGGTGGACTTAAACCGGCTGCTGGCGCTCACCAGCCAAGTGGCGCCGAGCTTACCGGCTCCTGCTAAAGTGGGGCCCGCCCCGGCTGCCCGCCCCCGCATTGCCGTGGCGCGCGATGCCGCGTTCACCTTCACTTACCTGCAAAACTTGCAGGTGCTGGCCGAGGTAGGCGACATCACCTATTTCAGCCCCCTGGCCGATGGTGCGCTGCCGCCCCGCACCGACTTGCTGTACCTGCCCGGCGGCTACCCCGAGCTATTTGCCGAAGCCCTGAGCCAGAATACTGCCATGCGCGCCAGCTTGGCGGCTTATTGCGCCGCGGGCGGCGCAACTTACGCCGAGTGCGGCGGCCTCATGTACCTAGGGCAGCAGCTTATAGATGCCCAAGGCCAGGCCTTCCCGATGGTGGGCGCCTTGGCCTGCGATACGTCGATGGAAGCCGCCAAACTGACCCTAGGTTACCGCGCGGTGGAATGGAAGAACCTCGTAATCAAAGGGCACGAGTTTCACTACTCGCAGCTGGCCGACCACGGCCTCACGCCCGAGCCGGCGCGCATCACCAGCGCCAAGGGCGCTGGCGTACCCATGCAACTGTATCGGCAGGGCAAGGTACTGGCCTCGTACGTACACTTGTACTGGGGTGATAACCGAGGCTTTGTGGAAGAGTTGCTAGCGCTAAAACAGTAAGCGGCTAACCTAGGTGCCTTATCGGTTTCGCCAGGCTAGCCAGCCTAGCACGCCGGCTACTACCACCGCGCACACGGCGTGGTTGAGGCAAGCTACGCGGTCGATTTCCTGCGGCTGAATCTCCCGCGGGTTATCGCCGATGTAGGGCTTGGGCACGAGCTGGCCGTGGTAGTAGTTGGGGCCGCCGAAGCGGCAGTTGAGCACGCCCGCCAGCGCGGCTTCGGGGTAGCCGGCGTTAGGGCTTTTGTGCTGATTGCCAAACTGTAGAATAAAGCGAAACCCGCGCCCGCTACCTCCCAATGCGGCCAGCAACCCGGCCGTGAGGCGGGCGGGCAGAAAATTGGCTACGTCATCGAGGCGGGCCGCAAACTTGCCGAACAGCTCGTAGCGCGGCGAGCGGTAGCCCACCATCGAGTCGAGGGTATTCACCATTTTGTACGCCATCAGGCCGGGCACGCCACCTAGGGCGTAGGCGCAGAGCGGCGCCACCACGCCGTCGCTCAAATTTTCGGCGAGGCTTTCGAGCACGGCTGTGCGAATCTGCTGGGCATCGAGCCGCGCCGTGTCGCGCCCCACAATGCGGGCCAGCTGGCGGCGGCCGGCCGCTAGCCCCTGCTGGTCGAGCACCGCAAACACGGCGTGGCCCTCGCGCACCAAGCCCGTATTGGCTAGGCCGTAGAACACCCACAAACTGTTCACGGCCACGGCCGCCGGGCGCGGCAAGCGTTGTAACGCGCTATCAAGTAAATGAAATGTGATAAATGTGCCGCCCACCAGCCCACTCGTCAGCAGCGCCCCTTTCACAAAGCGTTGCGGCCCAGCATTAAGTCGTTGCTCGCCAGCCGCGATGAGCGCGCCGTAGGTGCGCACCGGGTGGGGCCAGCCCTCGGGGTCAGCCAGCAGCAGGTCAAGGGCGTAGCCCAGGGCCAGTGGGGCAGCTAGATAGGTAAAGCGGTCCATTCGCGCAGGGCATTGATGAGTAGGAGGTTATCGGCCGGGCGCTGGGTGCTCACTCGAAAGTGCGCGGGGGTGAGCGTGCGAAAATTACTGGCGTCTCGAATCAGCAGGCCGTGCCGGGCCAACAGCCACTGCTTGAGGTCGGCGGCGGTGCCGTGGGGTAGCTTCGCCACGAAGTAATGCGTGTGGCTGGGCTCAATGAGCAGGTCAGCCGCCCGCGCGAGCTGGTCGGCAAAGGTGGCCCGGTCGGCTAACAGCTGGCTTACTGGTGGCTGCACGGCGGCGAAATGCTCAAAAATGAACTGCCCGGCCGCCGCGGCCAGCGTGCTTACCGTCCAAGGCGCTTTGCCGGTTGTGAGATGGGCAATGAGCGCTGTGGAGGCCACCACGTAGCCCAGCCGCAGCCCCGGAATGGCGTAGGCTTTGGTCAGCGAGCGCATTATCAGCAGATTATCGAAGCGCGCTAGTAGCGGAACCAGCGTCTCAATGCTGGTCGTAAATTCGATAAAGGCTTCATCGAGCACGAACACCGTACTAGGATTGGCTGCTAGCAGGCTAGCTACGGTAGGCGCCATTAGCACGCTGCCCGTGGGGTTGTTAGGGTTGCAGATGAATACTAAGTCGTTGTCTAGCAGTGCATCGGTTTGCAGCTCTTCCCACGGCAGAAAGTGCAGGGTGTGCCCGTGCAGCCGGCAGGCGTCCTCGTACTCGGCAAAGGCGGGCGTGAGGATGGTGGTGCGCCGGCCAGCCCAGGCCTGCGCGATGAGGTAGATGCTCTCGGTGGTGCCGCTGCTCATGAGCACCTGCGCGGGCGGCACGCCGTGGTGGGCGGCCACGCGGGCGGCCAGGCTTTCGGCCAGCACCTCGGGGTAGCGGTTGATGCTAGGCCACTGACTGAATACGTACTCTTTCAGCCCGCCGGGCTCGCCACCGTACCAGACATTGGTACTGAAATCAGCGACAATTTGGTGCGCCTGGCGGTAGCCATCGTCGCCGTGTCCGTGCAACATAGAGCTAGGAAAAATCAGTGGTGAAGTGCCGCGTAAATCTGCCCTAAGTCCACGTTTTCGCGGATGAGGGCGGCCAAGCGGTCGTACTGCTGGTCTTTAAACTGCGCAAAATCGACGGGTGCCGGTGCAGCCTGCCGGGTATGCGGGGCCAGCAGTGCCTCCACCACGGCTGGGTTGTCGAGGATGCCGTGCAGGTAAGTGCCCCAGCACTGCGGGCCGGCAAAGTAGCCGTCGGCAGCGCCCCCGTCGAGGATGGCCACGGGCTGCGGCGGTCCTTCAACCGTGGTGCGGCCCATGTGGATTTCGTAGCCCTGGCAGTCGGCAGTAGCCGCGCCACGGAAAGTAAAGCGACGCTGCTGGGTGGTTTTTTCGCCTGCGAGCACGGTGCGCACGGGCAGCAGCCCTAGGCCGACCGCGGCGGGCACGGCACCTTCCACACCGTCGGGGTCTTCGACCGAGCGGCCCAGCATCTGGTAGCCGCCGCAAATGCCCACTACCGTTTTGCCCGCTCGGTGGGCCTGGGTGATGGCCGTGGCCAAGCCGCTGGTTTGTAGCAGGCGCAGGTCGGCGATGGTGTTTTTGCTGCCGGGCAGGATGATGATGTCGGCCTGGGCTAGCTCGGCCGCGTCGCGGGTGAAGAAGAGGTCAACCCTGGGGTCGTGACTTAGGGCGTCGAAATCAGTGAAGTTGGACAAGCGCCCCAGTAGCACCACAGCCACCCGCACCCGGCCGGGTGCGCTGGCGGCACTGCGCTTTTGGGCTAACGCCACCGAGTCTTCCTCTTCCACAAAAATGTCGCGGAAGTAAGGCAGCACGCCCACCACTGGCACACCGGTCAGGGCCTCAAGCTGCTGGCGGCCATCGGTAAAAAGCCGGGCATCACCCCGAAACTTATTGATAATAATGCCTTTAATGCAGGCTTTTTCCGCCGGCTCCAGCAACGCCAGCGAGCCGTACACGCTGCCAAACACGCCGCCCCGGTCGATGTCGGCAATGAGGTAGGTGGCAGCCCCGGCGTGGCGGGCCATGCGCAGGTTGGTGATGTCGCGGCGCTTGAGGTTCAGCTCCGAAATGCTACCCGCGCCCTCCAGCACCACCGGCGAGTGGCGGGCTGCTAGCCGGTCGAAGGCCTGGGTAGCGGCGGCAAATAGCTCCTGCCGGTCGTTTTCGCGGAAGTATTCGTAGGCCGACTGCGTACCGATGGGCCGGCCGTTGAGCACTACCTGCGAGGCCTGGTCGGAGGTCGGCTTGAGCAGCACCGGGTTCATATCAACGTGGCAGGCAATACCCGCCGCCTCAGCCTGCACCGCCTGGGCCCGGCCGATTTCGAGGCCTTCGGGCGTGACGTAGCTGTTGAGGCTCATATTCTGCGCCTTAAAAGGCGCGGGTCGGTGGCCATCCTGCTTGAAAATACGGCAAAAACCCGCCGTAATGATGCTCTTGCCCACGTCGGAAGCCGTGCCGACAAACATAATGGGACGTAGCATAGGAAAAGCGAGGGTAGGGAAGTGGTAAAACTAGTGTTCCTGGCTGGGGGTGGCGGGCCAGCAGTTTTCAAACACCAAGTCGGCTAGGTTGGCGCGGCTGGCCCAACCTGCCGTTTCGAGCATGGGGCGCGGGTAAAATTCGGCCACGTGGCCCAGGCACAGAATGGCCACGGGCTGGCTACCTAGGGGCATTTGCAATGCCAGCCGCACCTGCTCGGGGTCAAAAATAGATACCCAGCCCAGGCCAATACCTTCGGCCCGCGCTGCCAGCCACATATTCTGAATGGCGCAGGCCACCGAGGCCAAATCCATCTCGGGCAAGGTGCGCCGGCCAAACACGTACGCCTCGCGCTGGTCCATGAGGGCGGCCACCAGCACCTCGCCGCACTCGCGCAGGCCTTCCACTTTTAGCTGCAAAAACTCTCGGCCGCGCTCGTCCAGCGCCGCGGCGGTGCGCTGGCGCTCCTGCTCCACCAAGCCGTGCAGGGTGGCGCGCACGGCCGGGTCAGTGATGCGCAAAAAGCGCCAGGGCTGCATAAACCCCACGCTTGGCGCCTGGTGGGCCGCCTGCAACAAACGGTGCAGCACCTCGGGCGCCACCGGGTCGGGCAGGAAGTGCCGAATGTCGCGGCGTTCGGCGATGGCCCGGTACACGGCAGCCGTTTCGGTGGGGGTGAAGTGGTTCATTAAGAGAGGAGTAGCTTGGGCTTGGTAGTCCGAGCACGAGCGCGGCGAGTATCTGTTTTGGGGCGGCCGAATGCAGGCTGCTCGCTGCGCTCGCACTCGGACTAAAAAATCCAAGCTAGGAGGCATGCTAGAAAAACACGCAAGCATTCAGCTTTAAATAAAACGGGGTGCCGGGCGTGAAATCAATTTCATTGACCGAGGTGATTTCGCCACGCCAGCAGCTGTCGGTGGCGAATTGGTCCTCATCCCATTCGGCGTTACACGCATGACCCTAAACTACTGGTTTTAGGCTCAATACAGCAGCGGTCGACCGCCCAACGCTTCGCAAAACAGGGGCTAGTAGGCACACGCCAAGCCACTGGGGGCCAGCAAAAAATAAGGGAAACTATGCCCTCGGCGCGGCCGGGGGTAAGCGAGGGGTAGGGCATGGTACGACGCGCCTTTCTGCCGAAGGCTGGGACTGTATGAAGCAAGCGGCAGGTCTTCTGACTTCCCCCGCTGCCCGATGGCCTTCCCATCCCCGCAAGGACAGTGGCGCTAGGTATCGAGCAGCTTATGAGAGGGTTACAGCAGCGGAGACTGTCCCGGAGTTACACCGGATTCCCTTTTAAAATCGCCCCGCACCGCGGAAGCGACTACCAATTGCTAGGGCGAAGGTAGGAGTATTTAGCCGGTAACGCCGTTAGCCCAGGCCCGGCCCGCTTTCCACCAGCGTGTACACCCCGATAGCGATGGAAAACGCCCCCACCACGTAGTTGAGCAGCTTGAGCGAGGGCTGCCAGCGGCTCGAAAACCGCGTGGCCGAAAAGGCAAACAGGCACCCGTAAATGGTCATAGAAACCAAGATACCAGCGCTTTGCAACACGATAATCCACACGGCGGCGGTGGTATTGCGGGCGGCCAAGGTAAGGGCGATGGTGCAGGCCCCACCCGTGCCAGCCAGTCCGTGTACCATGCCCACCCAAAACGAGCGGCTGAGCCCCGCCGGTGGCCCGATGGGGGAGGAGGCTTTGACGGGCAAGGGTTTAGGCTTTACGAAGTTGCGTCGAATGGCCAGCACCCCCAGCCAAATCATGAGCGGCCCAATAGCTAGCTCCACCTGCGCGGCGATGTGGAGCGAAAGCTGCGATTTGAGCAAAATAATCAGGCTCGCGAACACGATGAGCGTGAGCGAGTGTCCCAGCGCCCAGTGCGACGAGCGCCAAATAACGCGCCACAGCCGCCCCGCGCCCTGCTTCTGCTCGGTGGCCAGCACCGCCACGGCCGCCATGTGGTCGGGCTCGAACGAGTGCTGAATACCCAGGAGCAGGGAGTCGAAAAACAGGGGATTGAGCATGGGTGGTCAATGCTGCACGCCTCGGAAAAAGACAAGTTGGGGGAAGGCCAGAAATTGCGCTGCGCCGCGAGCAGCAGAAGCGGTGGCCGCGTGGGGGCCGGGCAAAAATACTGGCGTACCGATTGTAGCAGCAGCAACCAGCCGATACCTTGCGCCAGCAAGCCGTCGCGCCGCCATTGGCTGCTAACTCAGATTTATAGCTGTAAAAATCTGTGGTGCAAGCTACTGTATTCGTTCTATAATCGTCCTCTATCCCTACCCCCATGCGCGAAATTAAACGCCAACGCGTACAGCGTGCCGACGGCAAAGCCATCAACCTGGTGCAGCGCCGGGGGCACCTTTCGTACTGCTACAACGCCTGCTGCTGCGGCCGGGTAGATAGGGGCTACGCGGCCGTGCCCGTAGATTTGTACAAAAGTGAGTGGCTGCGGCGCAAGCTCCGCAACACCGTGCACATGACCAAGGGCGGCTGCCTAGGTCCCTGCACGCTGGCCAACGTGGTGACGCTGCTCTTCGATGGCCGCTCGACCTGGTTTCACTCCATCAACAGCGACTGGCAGGTGCTGGCCATCTTCGACTACATCGACAGCCTGGTAGCCGCCGACGGCTACCTCGCCCCGCCCGCCGAGTTGGCTGAATACGTCTTCCAGTTCTACAGCTGGACCGGGGCCGAAACGGCCAGCGCGGCCGGCATTGCCGCGCCCGTTGCCGCCGAGGGTATCGCCTTCCTCACCCACGCCGAAACCGACCTGCTGACGTTGCACCGAAGCGTGCAGGAGCTGCCCACCGACTTCCCCAAAACGGTTGGTATCAACCTGCTGGCTATCAAGAACGAAACCCACATGGCCCAACTGCTCGACCGCGAGCTGGCCGCCGCCCGCATTATTGTGCTGCGGGTGCTGGGCCGGCCGAGCAGCGTGCCCGGTTTCCAAGAGTTGGTGCGGCGGGCCAAGGCGCAGGGCCAGCACTTGCTGGTGCTGAGCGGCGCGGGCGACTTGAACCCCGAGCTAGCGGCCGTGTCTACGGTGTCGCCGGCCGTGCTGCACGAGGCCCTAGGGTACTTGCAGGCCGGCGGCTACGCCAACCTCACCTCACTGCTCTATTACCTGGCCGACCACCTGCTGCTCACTGGCTTCGGCTACGAGCCACCGATTACGCTGCCCGAGCATGGTCTCTACCACCCCGACTTGCCCGAAAACGCCGACCTAGCCGACTGGCTGCGCCTGCGTAATCCAGCCCAGCCCACGGCGGGCGTGCTCTTCTACCGCGCCCACTGGGTGAGCGGTAACCTAGCCTTTGTGGATGCGCTGGTGCGTGAGCTCGAAGCGCAGGGTGTCAATGCCTTGCCGGTATTCACGGCTTCGCTCAAGGCTGTGGATGCGGCCACGGGCGCGCCGTGGGCATTCAGCTTTTTTCAAGGCGAAAACGGGCCGTTGCTGGACGTGCTAGTTAACACCGTGTCCTTCGCCATGAGCGAGGTGAACCCCGACGGGCCCACAAGCGCGGGCTGGTCGGTGGAGGCACTGCGGCAGCTCGATGTGGTGGTGCTGCAAGCCATCACGAGCGGCCTGGCGCGCGGGCCGTGGGAGTCATCGAGCCGCGGCCTGAACCCGCTGGATACGGCCATGAACGTGGCGCTGCCCGAGTTTGACGGTCGCCTCATCACGGTGCCGATTTCCTTTAAGGAGAAAAACCGCGAGGCCACCGGCTACGCCCCCGTGCCCGACCGCGTGGCGCGGGTAGCGGGCCTGGCGCGGCGCTTCGCTAGGCTGCGCCACGTGCCCAATTCGCAGAAGCGGGTGGCCTTTGTCTTCACCAATTCCAACAGCAAGGCTTCGCAAATCGGCAACGCCGTGGGGCTCGATGCCCCGGCTTCGCTGCTGACGCTGCTGCACGCCATGCAGGCCGAAGGCTACGCCCTAGGCGAGTTGCCGCCGACTGGCACCGCCCTCATTCACGAGCTGGTAGACCGCTGCTCGTACGACGAAACCTACCTCACGCCCGAGCAGCTGGGCCGGGCCGTGGGGCAGGTTTCGTTTGCGCAGTACGCGCAGTGGTTCAGCGAATTGCCAGAGGCAATGCAGCAGAAAATGACCAAGCAGTGGGGGCCGCCGCCCGGCGCCACCTACGTGCACAACGGGCACATTGCCCTGGCCGGCATCGAATTGGGCAACGCGCTGGTGATGCTTCAGCCGCCCCGCGGCTACGGCATGGACCCCGACGCTATCTACCACCAGCCCGACCTGGCACCTACCCACCATTACTACGCCTGCTACCGCTGGCTGCGCGACGGCTGGGGGGCCGACGCACTGGTGCACGTGGGCAAGCACGGCACCCTGGAGTGGCTGCCCGGCAAGGGCATCGGCCTGTCGGAGAATTGCTTCCCCGACGCCTTTCTGGGTGATTTGCCGCTGTTCTACCCCTTCATTATCAACGACCCCGGCGAGGGTTCGCAGGCCAAGCGCCGCGCCCACGCCACCATCTTAGACCACCTCACGCCGCCCATGACCACGGCCGACAGCTACGGCGAGCTGGCCCAACTCACGCAGTTGGTCGATGAGTACTACCAGGTCGAAGCCCTCGACCCGGCCAAGCTGCCGCTGCTCCAACGCCAAATCTGGGACCTAGTCAAGCAAACCAACCTTGACCAGGACCTGGCCGTGCTGCTGCGCCGCGACCACGGCGACCACGTGCACGACTGGGACGACGACATGACGCCCGAAGGCGTGCCCGTGAGCCTGGCCGAGATGGACGGCAAGGACGTCGCCCACCTCATCGAGGACATTGACGGCTACCTCTGCGAGCTGGGCGCCGCCCAGATTCGCAACGGCCTGCACATCCTGGGCCAGGCCCCCGAAGACGAAATGCTGGTCGATATGCTGCAAGCCCTCACCCGCCTGCCTAACCTCGGCGTGCCGGGCTTGCAGGCCGGGCTAGCCACGCTATTCGGCTTTGCGCTGGACCAGCTTTTAGACGCTAAAGGCCAGAAACTAGGGGCCGTGAGCGTACAGTTTGAGACCCTAGCCGACCGGCCCGTGGTGACGGGTGCCGACGCCCTGGAAGTGCTTGACGAGCTGACGCGCCACCTGCTGCTGGTGTGGCAGCAGCGACACTTCCGGCCCGAGTTGCTCGATGAGGCGCTGTTCGAAGCCCTGAATGTAGCCCCCAGTCAGCCCGGCCTAGCCGAGGTGAAGCAAACGCTAACCTTTATAGGCCAGCAGCTTTTGCCTAACCTGGCCCAGACGTATGACGAGGTTGCCAACCTGCTGCACGGCCTAGGGGGCGGCTACGTACCGGCCGGCCCCAGCGGCGCGCCCACCCGGGGCATGGCCCACATCTTGCCCACGGGCCGCAATTTCTACGCCGTAGACCCCCGCGCCTTGCCCTCGCAAGCGGCCTGGGAAGTGGGCCAGCAACTAGCCCGCGAGGTATTGGCCCGCCACCTAAAGGAAACCGGCCGCTACCCCGAAAGCGTGGGCCTAAGCGTATGGGGCACCAGCGCCATGCGCACCCACGGCGACGACGTGGCCGAAATCCTGGCTTTGCTGGGCGTGCGCCCCGTGTGGCAGGCCCAGAGCCGCCGCGTGACCGGCGTAGAGGTGATTCCGCTAACCGAGCTAGGTCGCCCCCGCATCGACGTGACCACCCGCATCAGCGGCTTTTTCCGCGATGCCTTTCCGCACCTCATTGAATTGCTGGACGATGCCGTGCAGCTCGTGCTGGCCCTCGACGAGCCACTCGACCAAAACTTCGTGCGCCAGCACTACCTGCGCGACCTCGCCGAGCTGCACGCCCAGGACGTGCCCACCGAAGAAGCCGAGCAGCGCGCCGGCTACCGCATTTTCGGGGCCGCGCCGGGCAGTTACGGCGCGGGCATCCTGCCGCTCATCAACGAGAAAAACTGGCAGGGCGACGCCGATTTTGCCCAGGCCTACGTGAACTGGGGCGGCTACGCCTACACCCGCGCCGCGGGTGGCCTCGATGCCCGCCCCGAGTTTCGGCAGCGGCTGGCGGGCGTGGAGGTGGCCCTGCACAACCAAGACAACCGCGAGCACGACATCTTCGACAGCGACGACTACTTGCAGTTTCACGGCGGCATGATTGCCACCATTCGCAGCCTCACCGGCCAGCAGCCCAAGCACTACTTTGGCGATACCCAGGACCCCGCCCGCCCCGCCGTGCGCGACCTCAAGGAGGAAACCCTGCGCGTGTTCCGCTCCCGCGTCGTGAACCCCAAGTGGCTGGCCGGCATCCAGCGCCACGGCTACAAAGGCGGCCTGGAGCTGACCGCTACTGTGGACTACCTTTTCGGCTATGATGCTACGGCTAAAGTAGTTGATGACTGGATGTACGAGAAAGTAGCTGCTACCTACGCGCTTGATGCCAGCATGCAGGAGTTCTTTGCCGAAAGCAACCCGTGGGCGCTCAATGCCATTGCCGAGCGCCTGCTAGAGGCCGCTCAGCGCGGTATGTGGGCTGCGCCACCGCCCGCAATGCTGGCCGCGTTGCAAGCAGTGTACTTGCAAAGTGAGACGTTGCTGGAGGCGCGGAATGAGTAGCCTACCAGTAGCTCGCACTACAAAGCCCAAGCTACTGCTCTCTGTATTAAGAAGAAATACTACCCCATGAATTACCCCTTCGCCGCCCTGGTCGGCCAAGACACGCTGAAGCAAGCCCTGCTGCTGTGTGCCGTAAACCCTACCCTAGGCGGCGTGCTGCTGCGCGGCGATAAAGGCACCGCCAAAACCACCGCCGTGCGTGGCCTCTCCGACGTGCTGCCGCCCATCCTGGCCGTGCCCGGCTGCCCCTTCAACTGCGAGCCGGGCCACCCGGCCGACCTGTGCCCGGTTTGTCACCAGCCCGACGCCGTGGCGCAGGCGCTGACCGCGCCCTTCGTCAACCTCCCCCTGGGGGCCACCGAAGACCGTGTGCTCGGCAGCCTCGACCTGGAAGGGCTTCTGGCTGACCGCCAGAAGAAGCTGCAACCCGGACTGCTAGCTGCCGCCCACCGCGGCGTGCTCTATATCGACGAAGTAAACCTGCTGCCCGACCACCTAGTCGATATCCTGCTCGACGCGGCGGCCACGGGCGTGAGCACCGTGCAGCGCGAAGGCCTGGCCGTGAGCCACCCGGCGCGGTTCACGCTCATCGGTACCATGAACCCCGAAGAGGGTAACCTACGCCCGCAGTTCCTCGACCGCTTCGGGCTGATGGTGGACATCATCGCCCCGCGTGACGTGGCCGAGCGCACGGAAGTAGTGCGCCGCCGCATTGCTTTTGAGCGCGACCCGGCCGCTTTTCAAACCCAGTGGCAGTCCGCGCAAGCGGCCGTGCAGCAGCAGCTTATCGCTGCCCGGCAGCTGTTGCCTACCGTGCAGATGCCCGAGGGCCTGCTCACGCTCATCAGCCAGCTGTGCACCGAACTAGGGGTGGCTAGCCTGCGCGCCGACATTGTCCTGTATAAAACAGCCCTGACCCTGGCCGCCCTAGCCGGCCGCGCCACCGTGACCGCCGCCGACGTGCGCCGCGCCGCTGAGCTAGCCTTGGCCCACCGCCGGCGCGCCCAGCCCTTTGATAGCCCCGGCCTCCCCTCCGAAGCGCTGGATGAGTTGCTGCAGCAGGCCCCACCTACCCCCAACGCCGCACCTCAGTTACCCGCTCCAGCTAGCAACTCGGTTCAGCCAAGTGAAGAAACTTCCTCAGTAGATAAGGAGGCCCCAGAAGAAGACAATGCACCGCTAGGCGCTCCCCAGGAGGGAGCACCTGAGCAAGTATTTGCCGCTGGGCTGGCCGCGCCAACCCGGCCCATTGAGGTGGCGGCCGCGCCGCCCGATGCACCACGCACCGGCCTGGCTACCGGCCAGCGCGGGGCTAGCGTGCCCGCCGCCCGGGGCCAGTACGTGCGGGCCGTGCCCGACCGGGCCCCGTCGGAGTTGGCCATTGAGGCGACGGTGCGCCAGGCCGTGCTGCGCGACCCCGCGGCGGCCCAAATCACCCGCGATGACCTGCACCAGAAGGTGCGTAGCAGCAAGACCGGCACCTTTTTGCTGTTCGTAGTCGATGCCTCGGGCTCGATGAGCGCCAGCCGCCGCATGGAAGCCGTGAAGGGCGCCGTGCTCAGCCTGCTCACTGAGGCGTATCAGCAGCGCGATACCGTGGCTGTTATCGCCTTTCGGGGGGTAGAAGCGCGGGTGCTGCTGCCGCCCACTCGCAGCGTGGCCGTGGCTGAGGAGGCCCTGCGCACGCTGCCCACGGGCGGGCGCACGCCGCTGCCGCATGCCCTGCAACTGGCCGCGCAGCTGCTAACGCGCGCCGATTACCCAGCCGACTTACAGCCGCTGCTGGTGCTGCTCAGCGATGGCAAAGCCAACGTACCCCTAGCCGGTGGCGGTGATGCTGGTTTGCAAACCCAACAACTCGCCGCGCAATTGCGCACGCAACATATCCCCACCCTAGTTCTCGACACGGATACCAGCTATTTGCGCCTCGGCAAGGCTGCCGAGCTAGCCACCGCCCTAGGGGCGCAGTACTTGCCACTCGACGAGCTATCCGCGACCTCGCTAACCAGCGCTATTTTAACCATTAGTAAGTAGGCACTGGCGCGAATTACGCTGCGCTAAACTCGCGCTAGTGCCGCGTAACAGCAGTATCCCTACCCTACGAAGCCGTTATAAATCCACAGCAAGCCCACGGCTATTGACACGACGCCCACAGTAGCATTTATTAGCTTGAACACGACCTGGTTGCGTTCGATAAACCGCGATACTGAAAAGGCCATCACGCAGCTGTAAGCCGTCATGGCGACCACGATGCCGACGCTTTGCAGGGCGATGATGCCAATGGCAGTGCGGGTGTCCTTGGCGGCTAGGGTGAGGGCTACGGCGCAGGCCCCGCCGGTGCCGGCCAGCCCGTGCAGCATGCCCACCCAAAACGAGCGGCTGAGCACGTTCATCGCAATCTCTTCGCCTTGGCTGCCGTGCAGGTGCAGGGCATTGGTGAGGTGGGCGTGCTCGGCAAATTTCTTGTGCTCGGCCATCAGTTTCTTGAGCTGATGATTGCGCCGGATGGCCTCCCAGCCCAGCCAAATCATCACGGGCCCCACCGCCAGTTCGGCCCAGCGCGAGAAACTCAGCGGCAGAGCCGAGCGCAGCAGCAGCGCCAAGGCGCTGAAGATAATGAGCGTGAGTGAGTGTCCCAGCGCCCACTGCGACGAACGCCAGATGAGCTTGCCGTAGCCCGTGTTGTAGCGCTTTTTTTCGGTGGCCAGCACCGACACGGCCGCCATGTGGTCGGGCTCAAACGAGTGCTGCACACCGAGCAGCAGCGAATCAATTAGGAGAGGATAAAGCAAGCGGTGGGGGAGGGAGGTCGAAAAAGAGGTAGCGTGCACGGCGGCTAGGCAGTGGTAGCGGGGGCGTCGGGCCGCGGCTGGCCCACAATGGCGGCGTAGTGTAGGTAGCCCCAGTCGCTCATGGCCTGCACCACGGGCAGCAGCGTTTGGCTGTGGGCGGTGCTCTCGTACTCCACCGTTACCGGCCGGGTGGCGCAGACGGTGCGCTTTACCAGTTGGTGCAGCTCCAGTTCTTGCAATTCTTTGGAGAGTATGCGCGGCGAAATCCCGATTTCCCGGCTCAACTCCTTGAAGCGATACTTACGCTCGAGCAGCGCGGCCAGGATAAGGAGCTTCCATTTGCCGCTGACAACGTCGAGGGTATCGCGCACCGCTTGGTGGCTGCTTTTGGAGGCTGACCCAGGGCAAACAAGCATGGTGGTATTGTTTTGGTAACCGGTATCCTTTTGGTAATTGATAACAAAGCTAGCTAGGCGAGCGGCCAATTTTGCCTCCGCAACCAAGAAACCTGGCTAGCCCCAGGCGCTCGGCAGGCTGCTCGCCCCGCACCCAGGCCACCGCCTGCTTTGGCGGCCAATACTCCACAATTACCCTAGCTTTTACCATGAAACGAATCCTGCTGTATGGAGCCACCGGCCGCACCGGCGAGCTTATCTTGCAGCGTGCGCTGCAACAAGGCTACGCCGTAACGGCGCTCGTGCGCAACCCCGCGAAGCTCACCGTACAGTCTGAGCACCTGACCGTTGTAGAAGGCCAGCCCACCAACTTGGCCGATGTGCGTCAAGCCATGCGCGGCTGCCATGCCGTTATCAGTGCCCTTAGTGCCCTCAGCGAATCGGAATCTTTTTCGCGCAAGAAAATCACGCCGCCGCATACCCTAGCCACGACCATGCGCCACACCCTCACGGCCATGCACGAGCACGGGCTCCGGCGCATCATCACGCTGTCTTCCATTGGGGTTGGCGATTCGTGGCCCTACGCCCCTTGGTATATGCACCTGATAATCAGACTTACCAATTTCAAATTGGTATTTGCCGACCACCAGCAGCAAGAAGCTTTGCTGCAGCAGTCCACGCTGGATTGGACAATTGCCCGGCCTGTGGCGCTCAACAACAACGCGCACCTGGGGGAGCTGCGCGTGAGCTACCAGCAAACGCCGACGCCGTTCGCCCTGAGCCGCCGCCAGCTCGCCCGCTTCCTGGTAGACTGCTTGGCAAACAACGACTTCGTGCACAAGGCGCCCCTGCTGTCAGAGAAAAATGCGTGACTTTTTAGCGTAGGTGCGAAGGCTACCTAAGGGTAGCTTCTGCCGTACCAAAACCAAATTCACACACCAGGTAGTGCTCAGTAGCATCAATTAACACCAGCCGGCAGGGCCGCGTGCCTGTGACGGTATTGATGGTACTGTGGCAGTGCCGCGCTAACACCGCGTAAAACGGCTCGGCGGTTGCGAAAGGGAAAAGCTCGGTGAGACCACTGGCTAGGGTAAGCTGCGCAATGGCGGCGCACCGCTCGGCGGAGTAGCCGGCCTCGGCCGCCAGGGAAGCCACCCAGTCGCGGTCCCAACTCGACTGGTTGCTGTGGGTGTTGAGGGCGCCCTGCGCTAGCTTCACGGCCTTGCCCAGCATGATGCCCATGGTGAAGGAAGCTAGGGGCGAAGCGGCGATTTTCTCTAGCGTTTCGCCTATCCAGTTGCCGTACTGAATGAAGCCCACGGCGGGCAGGGGCTCGAAGAGGTGGCGCAGCAGTTTCTCGCTTTTGCCACCCGAGTTTATCACCACTTCCGTCAGTCCATTAGCTAGGGCCACGTCGATACCCTGCACAATGCTGGCCACGTAGGCTTCGGCCGAAAAGGGCTTCACGATGCCGGTGGTGCCCAGGATAGAAATGCCGCCCACGATACCTAGGCGGCTATTAAGGGTGCGCTGAGCCAGTTGCGCGCCCCCGGTTACTGCCACGCTGATGCTTACGCCAGTGGCATCCGCGCCTTCCGCAGCCAGCACCTCGGCCACCACGGCGCGCATCATCTGGCGGGGCACGGGATTGATGGCTGGCTCGCCCACCGCGATGGCTAGCCCCGGCAGCGTGACCGTGCCCACGCCCTCACCGGGCAGGAAAACGACTTCCCCAGTGTCGTTGAGGGAAACTGTGCAGCTGATTTCGGCGCCGTGCGTCACATCGGGGTCATCGCCAGCATCTTTGAAGGTGGCGCAGCGGGCCTGCTTGGCGTCGTACTCGCAGCTGTGCAGCGCAAATGCCACTACCTCGCCGCCCGGCAGCGTGATGGTGACTTCCGTTACCGTTTCCTGCCGCAGCAGCGCCCGCAGGGCCGCTTTCGTGCAGGCCGTGGCGCAGGCCCCGGTGGTGTAGCCGGAGCGCAAAGGCCCTTCAGGAACTGGCCGTAAGCCCATGCAAGTGCGCGTGTAAGTGAGCCAGCAATTCGCCTTCGCCCGCTATGGAGTGAAAGTGCGCCGGCATGACCGGCCGCCGCACCACGAAAATAGGTACGCCCGCCGCCAGCGCCGCCGCAATTTTTACGGAGAGAAAGCCGCTTTCGCCGCTTTCTTTCGTGACCACAGCCTGCACCCCTAGGCGCCGGATGAGTTCCGTTTCCGCTGCCACATCGGCGCCCGGCCACGCGGGCAGCAGCCAATCGGCCGGCAGCCCCACCTGGGTAGCCAACGCTACCGATGACGCCCGAGGCAGCACCCGAAAATACATGGGCTGGTGCTGCCAGTAGCCGCGCAGCCGCGCGATGGTTTGCACGCCGCTCAGGGCTAGTGCAGGAGCGAGGTTTGCAGCACGTAAGCGAGCTGCTACCTCTTCATAGTCAGCGGTATATTGAATTAAGGGGTGCTCGTGGCGTGTCGGATATTCCCGCTCCACTCGCAGCACCGGCAGGCCTAGCTGCTGGCTAGCCTCGGCTACGGTGGCATGCAGCGCCTCGGCAAACGGGTGGCTGGCGTGCACGAGGCATCCTACCCGGTATAGCTGGCAAAACTCTGCCAGCTCTGCGGTACTGAATGCGCCCCAACGGTAGCGGCCATTAGGGGGCAACGTTACATCTACTTGCGTTTTAGTTGAGTACCAAAATGTGTAGTCCGTGCCTGCTAGCCAAGCGGCTACCTGCTTGCCCTCCGTGGTGCCCCCAAAAACCAACACCGTTTTGGCGGCCTCTTCCGGTAGTGGTGCAGGGGTAAGCATGAGGCTCTATTTTAATTGCTGTATTCAGCCAGTGGTTCGGACTACAAAGTCCAAGCTACTGCCCGTTATCGACCTGCTTTTTGGGCTTCTTGACCTTAGCTGGCTTGCCGGTGCGGAAAATATGCTTCCAATCGGGGTGGTAGAGTTGCGAGCGGTTTTTGCGGGCCCCAATGGCCGCGCCCACCACAATGAGCACCGTACGCGTGAGCTTGTGTTCCCGGATGAGGCTAGCCAGGTCGGCGAGCTGGCCGGTGTAGATTTCCTCGTCGTCCCAGGTGACGCGGTAGAGGATGGCTACTGGCGTATCGGCGGGGTAATGCTCCTCCAGCTGCGCCTGCACGCGCTTGGCGATGGTGGCACTCAAGAAGATGCACATGGTGGCGCGGTGCTGAGCCATCGCCGCTAGGTCCTCATGCGGTGGGAGGGGCGTATTGCCCGCGCCCCGCGTCAGAATGATGGTCTGCACCACCTCCGGGATGGTAAACTCGGAGTTGAGACTAGCCGCCGCGGCTTGAAACGCCGAGATGCCGGGCACGATAAAGTAGGCCATGCCGCGCTCGTCAAACTCCGTCATCTGCTCCTGAATGGCGCCGTAAATAGACGGGTCGCCCGACTGCAACCGCACGATGAGGTGGCCGCGTTGGTAGTGCGCGCTCATTAGGTGCAGCTGCTCTTCCAGGGTCATGCCGGCCGAGTTGCGCACCACCGCGCCAGGCTTGGCGTAATGCGTCAGGCGCTCGGGCACCAAGCTGCCGGCGTAGAGAATCAGGTCGGCCGCTTCCAGCAATTCCTTGCCTTTCACACTGATGAGGCTGGCGTCGCCGGGCCCCGCGCCCACGATGGCCACCACGCCGCGCCGCTCAGCAGCGGCATCGAGCGCCACGGCTAGGGTGTGCTTCTTGCCCGAGGCCACCGTGACTTTCTGCTTTTCCAGCAGCAGGTTGCCGTTGCCGCTGGCCAGCTGGGCAGCGGCTTCGCCAACGCTCGGCACGCCGAGCTTGCTCAATACCACCTCCGAGGGGTTAGGAGTAGTTTGGGTGTTCAGCGCCTCGGCGGGGTGGGTGAGCAGCGGCACCCCTAGGCGCTCGGCCAGCGCCAGGAAAGCCACCTCGTCGTGCTTGATGTCAATGGAATTAATTGACTTGACTGCTTCTATCGCTAGCTCGTGCGCGGCCAGTTGGGTGCGTACTGAGGCTTCTAGCAAGTCGGCTTCGATGTCGCGCGAGCAGCCCATGCCTAGGTGCAGCACCGGCGCGTAAAAGGTCAGCGTCGGCACCGGGGCCGGCAGCGGGCGGTACGTCACGGCCAGCGCTAGCTGGTACTGGTCCCACGCTATCTCGTCGCGGCTGTAGAAGATGTCGACAAACGGCGAGCGAGTTTTTTCAAGCCAGCGGGTACCCTCGTCCTGCACGTCCAGCAGCAACGCGGTTTTGGCGTTGTTGACAAACAAGGAAATCAACTGGTTGAGCGGCTGGCTCGGTACGGCCTGCCAGCCGAACTGCGCCGCCAGCGTATCCAAGGCCCATATATTCTGCAAGTCGCTGGCCGTGGTGATAATGGCTTGCGCGCCTAGCACCCGCGCCAGGCGGCGGGCCAGCTCGTTGGCCCCGCCTAGGTGCCCACTCAGCACCGGCTGCACAAACTGCCCGTGGTCGTCGAGGTTGACGATGGCCGGGTCGGTAGCTTTGTCCTGCACGTAGGGCGCAATGCTGCGCACGCAAATACCCAGCGCCCCAACGAAAATAAAGGCGTCATACTCAGCAAACGACGACGCCAAAAAATCAGCAATCGACGCTATCGGCTGCACTGTGGGCGCGCCGCCCGGGCGGGTCGAAAACACGACGCTGCCTTCGAGCTCCCGGTGAAGGCGGTCGGCGAGTAGCACGCCGCGGTCGGTGCTGGCCAGGATGGCGGTGGGCTTATTCTTCATGGTTTACGGGCAGTTAGCACCCAGATGGGGTTGTGTTCATCGAGCTGCACGCGCTGGGGCGGCGCGGGCAGCTGCCAGCCCAGCGCGTGCGCCTGGGCTAAAAATTGGTCGTGGCTCGCGGGCAGCACGGCGTTCAGAACCACGGTGCCGCCGGGGGGCAGTAGCGCGTCGAGCCGGGTTAGCAGCTCGGGCAGCCGGCCGCCGTGGCCGCCCACAAACACGGCCTCGGGCACCGGCAGCGCCGCTAAGTCTCGGGTGAAGAAATCGCCCATCACGGCGGTGATGCCGGGGGCCGAAAGTTGCCGCGCATTGGTGTCTAGCAGGGCCTCGCACTCGGGCCGCTGCTCAAACGCTACCACGGTTAGCTGCGGAAACAGCCGGCGCGCCTCAATCGCCACCGAGCCCGTGCAAAAGCCCACATCCCAAAATACGCGCTTGCCAGCTAGCCCCAGTTGGGCGAGGCTGAGCAAGCGAATGGCCTTCTTAGTTATCATGCCCGGCCGGCCTGGCAGCCCTACAAAGGCCGCATCGTCGAGGCCCCAGCTGCGAATGGGGGCTGAAGTTTGGCGCAGCAACACGCAATTGAGGGGCAAGAACTCGGCTTGGGCGGCTTCGGCCAGCGCATAGCCCCCTAGGCGCTCGTGCGGGCCATCGAGGTCTTCGCCCACCAGCATTTCGTAGTGGCGGAATTGATAGTCTAGTAGCCGCTGAGCGATGGCGGCCGGCGTGCGCACGCCATCGGTGAGCACCGCGATGAGCGGTTCGTAGCGCAGCAGCGCCTCATCGAGCTGCTGCCATCTGCGGCCGTGCACCGACGTGTGGCGCACCTGCTCGTAGGGCTGGCCAATTTTTGCGCACAGCCGCTGCACGCTGTTGAAAGCCGGATACACGGCTAGGGTAGCCGCCGCATCATGCGTTTGAATGGTGCGTACGATGCCAAAAAACAGCGGGTCGCCGCTGGCAAATACCAGAATCGGCGCCCTTGTCGTCCGGTATTCAGCGAACAGTGCGGTCATATCGCCGCCGATGGGTATCCAGGTATGGGGCCTGGGCAGTAGGTCTTTGACTAACTCGTGGTGCCGCCACCCGCCCGAGAACACCGCGTGCGCCGCTACCAGCCGGCTCACTTCGGCGGGCAGTTCCACGGGCGTGGTATTAGGTAGGCCAACTACGGTATAGTGTCGCATTATAAAACGGGAAGCCTACAAAGCCTGCTGCAAGGTGAAAGCGGCATTGACGATGCTGGCGGCCACGCTGCTGCCGCCCTTGCGCCCCTCGATGATAACGAGCGGCACCCTCGGTAAGCTCTTGGTTTTGAGCTTGGCTTCCACCACATTGACAAAGCCCACCGGCGCGGCGATAATGCCCGCCGGCTGGCAGCGGCCCGCCTGCACCTGCTCGGCCAGCTCAAACAGGGCCGTGGGCGCGTTGCCCACCACGAATAGCGCCGTGGGGTGCTCGGCCAGGGCCAGCCGCATGCCGGCTTGGCTGCGCGTCAGGCCTTCGCGCGCGGCGAGGTCGGCCACGCGCGCATCGTTGAGGTAGCACAGCACCTCTACCCCGTGCTGCTCGCGGTAGGCGCGGGTGATGCCGGCCTGCACCATCGTCACGTCGGTAATCACCGTACCGCCGCCCGCCAGGTAGGCGTGCCAGTGCTCTAGGGGTTGGTTTTGCGCGTAGTACAGCTGCTCATACTCGAAGTCGGCGGTGCTGTGAATGCACCGCACCACGGCCCACTGGTCAGCCGCCGAAAGGTCGGTGCGCTGCAACTCGCTCCAAATCTGGCGGAAGCTCTCGTCCTGAATCTCGGCGCCGGTGGCGGGTTTGCGCGCCAGGTAGCCCCTAGGGGTCACCAAAAACTCGCCGAAGCGGTAGGTCTGCGAATTGCCAATCAGCACCAGGCAGAACATATCGACCAGCGTTACATCGAGCTCGGCCAGGGTGGTGAGGTGAATGGTTTCCTCGGGCCGCGTCACTTGCCGCACGATGGCCACGGGGGTAGTGGGCGCCCGGTGCGCCAGAAAAATCTCGCGCAGCCGGCTTAGCTGCCAGTTGCGCTTCTGGCTGCGCGGATTGTAGAGCGAGGTCACAAAATCGCCCACCGCGGCGGCCGTGATGCGCTTCTCAATCGTGGTCCAGGGCGTCATCAAGTCGGAAAGCGAAAGGCAGCAGAAATCGTGGCCGATGGGCGCGCCCAGCCGCGCCGCCGCCGCTTGAAAGGCGCTGATGCCGGGCAGGGTTTGCAGCTCAATATCGGTGCGCTGCTGGCGGGCCGCGTACTCGTACACCAGCGAGGCCATGGCGTAGATGCCCGCATCGCCGGAACTGATTACGGCCACGTGGGTGCCCGGCTGGCAGCTGTTCACGGCCAGTTCGGCCCGGGCTTCTTCCTCCGACAGCTCGCGGCCCAGGCTCACGCAGCCGGGTTTGAGCAGGTGGTTGACAAACTGAAAGTAATAGTGGTACCCAATCACAATATCGGCGTCGGCCAGCGCCTGCTGCGCCGCGGGCACCAGGTACGCATCCGAGCCGGGGCCAATGCCGATGACGCTTAGTTGCATAGCAAGCTCTTCAAAATAAGGAGGGAAAAATAGGGTAGCTCGCGCCCGGCTAGCTCGCCTAGGTCGGTGGTGAGATACTGCGCGGGCGTGCCCAGGCGCTCGGCGTAGTAGGCCGTGGCGTGGCCCGCCGCCACGGCCGGCCGCACGTGGTCGAGCGCGCCCCGCACCTTGATTAACACGACGGTTTCAAACTCGCGCAGGTAGCCTTCGAGGGCCGCCGCGCTAGCCAGCAGCGGAATGACGGCCACCTTCTCGCGCAGCACCGCCAGCGGCACCTGGTGCGCGGCCGTAGCCAGCAAAAAGGAGGGCACGCCGGCAATGATTTCAACCGGCAACTGGTGCTCGTGCAGGTGCGCTAGCAGGTAGGCGAAGGTGCTGTAAAAGGTGCTGTCGCCCTCGCTCACGAAGGCCACCGTGCGGCCGGCTTCGTAATCGGTTTTTATGTGGTAAAAAGCTTGCTCATAGCCTTGTAACGCTGCCGTGCGGTCGGTGCGCATGGGCAGAAATAAGCCGCGCAGCTTGGCTTCGGCTAAGCCCAGTTCGCGCAGGATACCTAGGGAGTAGCTGCTCTGCTGCCCATCGGCCTGCACCGAGCCGGGGTAGTAAATGAGGTCGGCGTGCTGCAAGGCACGCAGGCCCTTGACGGTAATTAATTCGGGGTCGCCGGGGCCGAGCGACACACCGTAGATTTTGCCTGCAGGGGCTAGGGTAGGGACCATGCGCTAGATGCCGAGCAGGTTCTTGAGCTGCGGCAGCAGCCCCTTCTTTGC
>Ga0160427_10000085_pt1 | contig 71495 bp, 39 predicted proteins | sample SolpanmetagenomL_FD_108194 | JGI IMG/M metagenome (GOLD analysis project Ga0160427, IMG submission 108194) | Solar panel surface microbial communities from Lawrence Berkeley National Laboratory, California, USA - L | ecosystem: Engineered > Built environment > Solar panel > Unclassified ...
CTTCCCATTCCGAACAGAGTCGTTAAGCCCCGGTGCGCCTATGGTACTGCCTTCACCGGTGGGAGAGTCGGTCGCCGCCAACTTTATAGAGTGACGCCCCCCGTCGCTGCTTTCATCAGCAGCCGCGGGGGGCGTTTTGTGTGATACCCCCTCCCGCCCAGCTAGCTCACCCCGCCTAGGCCCTAGCTGAAGATACAGGGAGGGGCACTTAATTGGTTAGCTGTGCTTGTTGATGCTGTGTGCTCGCAAGAGACTGGGTGGCACAGAGTGTTAGCGCCTATATAGTCTGGCCAAGAGACGCATGGACCACGCTATTAGTCCAGGATAAGCAGGCAAACAAAAGGCACGTAGCAGCTTCATTTAAGCCGTTACGTGCCTTTTAGTGTGGTAGTAGTACTAGTTATTGTAAATCACTAAGCGCTACAGCGTCCATATCTGTGTATTCTAGGTTTTCACCGGCCATGCCCCAGATAAAAGCATATGCGGAGGTACCACACCCTGTATGAATCGACCAGGGCGGAGATAGTATTGCTTGCTCATTACTCACCCATAAAGGCTTGGTTTCATTTGGTTCGCCTAGCATATGCAGGACGCGTTGGCCTTGAGGAAGATTAAAGTATAAATAAGCTTCCATGCGTCGGTCATGGACGTGGGAGGGCATTGTATTCCAGACTGAACCAACTTGTAGCTGCGTGAGACCCATTACGAGCTGACAACTAGGTATACCCTCCTTATAGATGTATTTATAAATGGTGCGTTCATTCGCGGTCTCGCGAGCGCCCATAGATACGGGTGTAGCTTCAGCCTGGGTGCGCCGAGTTGTGGGGTGTGCGTGATGTGCGGGCGCAGATAGTATATAGTATTTAGCAGGGTCTGCTGGATTGATACTTTCAAAAGACACTTGTTGGCTACCCTTACCTATATACAAGCAGTCTTGATTGCCCAATTCGAATACTTGACCATCGACGGTAATACGACCGGGGGCTCCAATATTTAATGCACCTAGTTCGCGGCGTTCAAGAAAGTACTTGGCTTTAAGGCTTTCGGGGCAGAGTAGGGGAATAGGCTCAGTAGTTGGCATAGCGCCTCCTACAATCATGCGGTCGTAGTGCGTGTAGGTTAATTCCATAGCGCCACTAGTGAAAATATTCTCAATTAGAAAGTGCGCCCGAATACCGGCAGTAGTGAGGCCGGCGGTTTCGCGAGGACTGATGGCGAAGCGAGATGTCATGGTAATAAAGAAGCGCGCTGGTAGTTCTGCTACCAGCAGTGGAAATGGTTGTGTGTAGTTGATAGGGCGTGTTACCTACCCATCCAGCCTCCGTCTACTAGCAGGATAGTGCCGTGCACATACTGGCTGGCTTCGGAAGAAAGAAAGACCGCGGGGCCTTTGAAGTCGGCAGGTTCACCCCAGCGCCCAGCCGGTATGCGGCTAAGAATGCTTTGGGAGCGGTCGGCGTCTTGCCTAAGGGCTTGGGTGTTATCGGTAGCTATATAACCGGGCGCGATGCCGTTAACATTCACGCCTTTACCGGCCCATTCGTTGGCTAAGGCTTTCACAACGGAGCCAATGGCGCCTTTGCTAGCTGCGTAGCCAGGGACGTTGATGCCTCCTTGGAAAGTGAGCAATGAAGCCGTAAAGATGATTTTGCCGCTGCCTTGCTCCAGCATACGGCTACCAATGGCACGGGCGAGGCGGAAGGGAGCATCGAGGTTGATAGCTAGTACTTCATCCCAATCTTGGTCAGGATGCTCGGCGGCTGGTGCCCGGCGGATGGTTCCGGCATTATTAACTAGAATATCGATGCGAGGGAAGTCGGCGAGAACTTGCTGGATGAAAGTATCAGTACTGGGCCGCTGACTAAAATCGGCCTGGTAGGCGTGGAACTGGCGGCCTAGGGCCCGTATCTGCTGGCCAGCCTCGCCACCGTCGGCCGGCATTGAAGCGGATACACCAATTATATCGGTGCCGGCTTCGGCGAGGCCTAGGGCCATACCAAGGCCAATGCCGCGGTTACAGCCTGTTACAAGCGCGACTTTGCCAGTAAGGTCAAATAAAGAAGACATACGAAGTGGGCAATTGGGGCTAAGCAGGGCCTAGGGCTGTTCATCGGCAAAAGGGCCGAAAACAAGTATAACAGAGGTAGAGGGTGCTGGAACAGCCAAAAAGGTTTGGGGTGTTGCCTGGCTAACACGCACTCAAATAGGTGCTTATGTACTAGTTCTGCAACAGCTGGGCTATTTCTTAAGCTTAATAACCTCGGAGCCAGCCAGTAGGTAGGCGCCGGTACCGTACACCTCCCAGCTGTCGGCCGAGAAGTCACGGCGCGGGTCGGCGCCGATGGGCTGCACCCAGCCTACGCGTCCCTCAGTATTCACGCAGCCATTGAGGGCCACCCAGGCTTTTTGCACGTGCGGCAGGTAGGTAGCCTGGTCAAGTAGGCCTTGATTGAGGCCCCAGGCCATGGCATAGCAGTCGAAGCCCGAGCCGCTGGCCTCACCGCCGGGATAGGCGGCCGGGTCGAGCAGGCTGGCGCGCCACAGCCCGTCGGGCTGCTGCAACTGGATGAGGCGGGCAGCCATTTCCTTAAACAGGCTCACGTAGAACGGCCGCGTGGGGTGGTTCTGGGGCATTTCTTGTAGCAGCTGCACCAGCCCGCCCATCACCCAGCCATTGCCGCGGCTCCAGAATACGCGCTCACCGTTACTTTCCTTCTTGCCCTCGCCGGCTTCGCTGAGCAAGTACGAGGCGTCGCGGGCAAATAGGTGCTGCTGGTGGTTGAAGAGGCGCCGGTAGGTCTGGGCGTATAGCGTGTCGTTGAGTACCAACAGGCGCGGCTGCTTGTCGATGGCGGCGGCTTTGGCCAACACCGGTGGGCCCATAAACAGGGCGTCGCACCACCACCAGGTGATGCCATGCTGCTGCACCTCGGGGCCGGGGGTAGTGCGCAGCTTCTCAAGCACGACCAGCGTAGGCGCAATCATCCGCTGGTCCTTTTTGAGGCGGTAGAGGTTGAAGTAAGTCTGGCAGATGGCGATGTCGTCGGCGTGGTCGTAGCGCTGGTCGGGTTGCCAGTGCGTGCGCTCCCCTAGGGCCATCAGCGAGTCCAGAATCAGCTTCGACTTAGTGGTCTGGTAGGCGGCAAACACGCCCGAATAAAAGGCGCCATTAGTCCAGTCGGTAGGCTTGTGCTTGGGGTGGGCCAGTTGCCATTGGGTGGTTTTTAGCAGTTGAGCCTTGATGAAAGCGGGCTTGAACTGCGCCTGCTCGGCGGCCGAAAGTGAGGCCTGCGCCGAGGCCAGGTGGGCAGTGAGCAACAGGCCGCCGAGCAGCCAAGCGTTCCGAAGGGTATGGAGCATACCAAAACGAGGGTAGGTGGGATGAAGCCGGCCGCCCCTAGGGGCTACGCCACTGCAATAGTAGGGCTGCGCCGTCGGTAGCTGCGGGGGCTTTCTCGGAAAGAACGGGGGACGTTTTGCTGAGCACAGGGCCTAGGAAAGCAGTGCTTCAGAGCCAAGCGGCTAAGCATGAGCAATAAAAGTATTCAACTAGCTAAGCGTGCTATGCCTAGCGAAGCATTTCTGCTGCGCCGCATGGTTCGGTAGAGGTGCTTCGGTAGGCGTAGCTCCTAGCCGGTTTGATGCAGGTTGGTAACAGCACGCTTATTCCACCTCCGAGGCGGCCTGGGCGGCGCGGTGCTGCTTGGCGTAGTCGGAGGGCGTAGTGCCGTAGAGCTTCTGAAACACTTGGCGGAAGTACTTGGCGTTTTCGATACCCACCTCAAAGGCCACTTCCGACACCCGCAGCTGCGACTGGGCCAGCAACTGAGCCGCCCGCTTCAGGCGCACGTCGCGGATGAACTCGACGGCCGTTTGGCCGGTGATACTTTTCACGCGGCGGTAAAAAACTGAGCTGCTCATGGCTAACTCGCGCACCAGCACCTGCACGCTGAAGTCAGTGTCGCTCAGGTGCTGCTCCACCACGGTCATGGCGCGTTCCAGAAACTCGCGGTCGGCGTCGGCCACCACTATCTCGCTGGGTTGCAGTAAAATGCGACGCTGATAAAACTCGTGCAGCTTGCGGCGGTTGCGCAGTAGCGCATCGGCCTTGGCGTGCAACAGCGTGGGGTTGAAGGGCTTGCTCACGTAGTCGTCGGCGCCCAGCCCTAGGCCCTCTAGCTCGTGGGTTTCGGCGGTGCGGGCCGTGAGTAGCAGTAGCGGGATGTGGCTGGTTTTGGGGTGCTGCTTGAGGCGCTGGCACAGCTCCAGGCCGTCGGAGCGCGGCATCATCACGTCCGAGATAATGAGGTCGGGTAGCTGGGCTAGGGCCGTGGTCCAGCCCACGACACCGTCCTCAACCGTCAGCACCTCGTAGTCGGCTTCGAAAAGCTCGCGCAGGTATTCGCGCACCTCGTCGTGGTCTTCTACTAGCAGCAGGCGCGGGCGGCTCCTAGGGCGGCTGGTGCCGTCGCCCTCGGCTTCTAGTAGCTCAGCTTCGTCGGCCAGTACCGCTGCCTGGGGCCCTAGGGCCGCCGGGGCGGGCGCAGCCTCGGTAGGCAGCAGGTCTTCGGTGTGCAGGTGCTGCTGGCCGAAGGGTAGGCGCAACTCGAAGGTGGTGCCCTGCCCTAGGGTACTCGTGACGGTGAGCTGGCCACCGTGGCGCTGGGCAAACTGCCGGGCCAGCGACAGCCCAATGCCAGTGCCCATCATGCGCAGCGTGGCGGTGTGCGAGGCTTGGTAGTAGGGGTCGAAGATGCGGCCTAGCTCGCCGGGGTTAATGCCCACGCCGGTATCGGCCACGGTGATGCGCAAGTAGTTGCCGGTCAGCTCATCGGGTGCATACACAGCGTTGCCGCCGTCGCTGCCCACAACGGTGACCACCAGCTCCACGCGCCCGCCGTCGGGGGTGTACTTGAAGGCGTTGGAGAGCAGGTTGGTGAGGATGATTTCGAGCTTGCCTTGGTCGAAAAACAGCCCTACTGGCTCGGCCGGCACGTCGAGCACGTAACTGATGTGCCGCTCCTGGGCCTTGAGCTGGAAGGCGGCGTACTGCTCGGCCAGGAAGGAACCCGCGTCGCGGTAGCCGGCGCGCAGCGGCACGTTGCCGGTTTCCACCTTGCGGAAGTCGAGCAGCTGATTGACTAGCTCCAGCAACTTGCTGGCCTGGCGATGCACCAGCTGCATCTTGCCCGGCAGATTGGGCACCGGGCCGGAACTGCTCATTATCTCCTCTACCGGCCCTAAAATGAGGGTGAGCGGCGTGCGCAGTTCGTGGCTGATGTTGGTGAAAAAGCCCAGCTTGAGGTTGGTCAGCTCCTTCTCCTTCTCAGTTTGAAACTGCTCGAGCGCCAGCTTGTTTTTCAGCGCCTGCTGGCTCATTTCGAAGCGGCGGTAGAGGGCTACCAGCACCAGCAGCCCTAGGGCGTAAAGGCCATAAGCCCAGCTGGTTTTATACCAAGGGGCTAGCACTTCAAATGTGAGCGGCGCTACTGGAGCGCTCCACGTGCCCTCGCCATTGCTAGCCCGCAGGCGCAGGCGGTAGTGGCCGGGTGGCAGGTTAGCGAAGCCGGCCGTGCGCTGCCCCGGCGCTGGGTACACCCAGCCGGCATTGTAACCTTCGAGCTGGTAGGCGTAGCGGTTCTTTTGCGAGTTGGCGTAGTTCAGCCCCACAAACTCCACCGAGAAGTCGTTCTCGCTGGGCTTGATGGTCACGGTCTGGGGCTGGGCCAGCGGCTGCTTCAGTACCACCCGGCCGTTGAAGGGCTGGCCCACAGCCACTGGCTGGTTGTTGAGGCGCAGGCCCGTTACCTGCACTACCGGAGCGTAGGGATTGGGCTGGATGGTGGCCGGCTGCAAGTAGGTGATGCCGTTGACGCCCCCGAAGTAGAGCGTGCCATCGGCTCCGCGGTCGGCGGCCCCAATCTTAAAAGCGTTGCTTTGCAGGCCATCGGCCACGTCGTAGCGCAGGTACTGGCGGGTGGCGGGCGTGTAGCGGTAGAGGCCGGTGCCGCCAAGCCAGAGGTTGCCCGCGTCGTCGGGCAGAATGCTTTCTACGTCGGTTTCGGGCAGCCAGCGGTGGTCGCTGCGCAGCACCTCGCGGCCCTGCTCGTCGCGCGTTAGCTGGTGCAGCCCCCCGCCGATGGTGCCAATCCAGAGCGTGCCCTGGCGGTCGAGCAGCAGCGGCCACACGTAGTTCACTTGCAGCCCATCCCTAGCCCCTGGCTGGTACTTGTACTGTTGTAGCACTTGCAGCTGGCCGGGGCCCACGCGCAGCTTCAGCAGGCCCGCGTTGGTGGTGCTGGCCCACAGCACGTCCTGGCCGGGGTCGTAGAGCAAGAATGAGAAATTGCTGGTGGGCAGGCCGTTGGTGCCGGCCTGATAGCTGCCCAGCAGCTGCCCGCTAGGGCTGAATTGATATAGTCCCGCGCTGAAGGTGGCCACCCATAGGTTGCCGGCCCCGTCCACGGCTAGCCGCTCGATGCTAGCCTCGCGCAGGCTGCGGCCGCCGGGTAGCTGGTCGTAGGTAGTGAGTACGGCCTGCTTGCCGTGGCGCACCAAACTGATAAGGCCGCGGTGGCGGGTGCCAAACCAGAGCGTGCCATTGCGCGTCTGGCAAATGGCCGACACGTCGACGCCGTTGGCTGGGCTGGCGCCGGTACGGGCCAGGTAGTTCTGGTAGGTGTGGCGCGCCAGGTCGTAGGCCGACACCCCGTTGCGGGTGCCAATCCAGAGCGTGTTGGTAGCCTCTTCCTTATAGAGTGAGTTGATGTAGTTGTTGGTGAGCGTGGCCTGGCTGCTGAGCTGGCGGCGCAGCTGGCCAAACGGCTTCTGGTGCAAGTCGATGCGGTTGAGGCCGCCGGCTGAGGCGCACAGCCACAGCACGTGAGTGCGGTCCTCAAAAATTTGGTGCACCCGCTCGGAGTTCAAGCCGTCGGGGTCGCCGGCCTGGGGCAGTAGGAGGGTGGGCTCGGCGCGTAGCGGTGGAGCGGTGCCCGTCACGGCCCCGGCCTCCCACACGTAAAGGCCGTAGAGCGTGCCCACCCACAACCGGCCCTGCGAGTCGAGGCGCAGCGCCTGGAGCTGCGGGTAGGTCTGGGGCTGGGGGTTGGCGGTTAACTCACGCGCGGCGCGGCGGTTGGCGGCGCTCACCCACAGCACGCGCTGCTCGGCGCCAATCCACAAGTCGCCGCGCCAGTCGAGGTGCAGGGCCCGCACGGCCTCGGTGAGGGCGGTGGGCTCGACGCGCGGCTGCTGGCCGGGCCGCACGAGGCACAGTCCCTGGCCTAGGGTGCCCACCCACACGTTGCCCTCGGCGTCAGCGGCCAGGCTGCTGACGTTGCTAGCCGCAGTGGGCAGCGGTACTTGCCGCAGCTCGCGTAGCTCGCCCAGGCTATCCAGCTTCAACCTAAACAAGCTGCCTTGCTCGGTGCCCGCCCACAGATAGCCCTGGGCGTCGGTAGTTAGCGTTCCTACAGTGGCCTGCGCCAGCTGCCGCAACAGCACCTGCTGGGCGGCTGGCCGGCTGGGGGCTTGCGGCACTACCAGTCGGTCGAGGGCGGGGCTATAGTAGCTGAGGCCCGCGCGCTGGGTGCCCACCCACAGGCGCCCGCTGGGGCCCACGTGCAGCACCTTAATGCGGTTGCTGGCAATGCCCTCGGGCGTGATGGGGCGCGTGTACTGCCGCAGCTCGTAGCCATCATAGCGGTCGAGGCCGCGGTTGGTGCCCACCCAAATAAAGCCCGCCTTGTCCTGGACCACGGTCATGGCGTCGGAGTGCGACAGGCCCTGGTCGACGGTGAGGTGCTCAAAGCGGAAATCGGCCGGCGCAATGCGCTGCGCCCGGCTGCCTAGGGGGTGCAGCAGCCACAGCAGCAGGCAGTAAGCAAGAAGACGCATGGGTGGGAAGGGCTAAATAAGCCGCGCCAAACGCAGCAATTCTAGGTCCACTAAGGTAGGGGCATTCAACAAAAAACAGGCTAGCGAGCCCTAGGGGGTAACTACTGCCCTAGGCCCCGCCCAACCTTCGGGCCACACCCGCCGACGCCGAAGTCGTGCTTGCCCCCGCTTTCCGCCGAAAAAGCCCCCCTTGGCGGGCAAGCAGAATCGGTATTTTTGTTTGACTCCAAGCTCTCATCAACGTCCCACCCCCTATGAAATCTCTCCTACTCCTCGGCGCGCTGCTCGGCCTGGCCGGGCCCCTGGCTCAGGCTCAAACGCCCAAGCGCACTGCTTTCGAGCCCGGCCGGCCCTGGCCCGACAACCACGGCGTGCACCTGAATGCCCACGGCGCGGGCGTCCTCTACGACCGCGGCCGCTACTACCTGTTTGGCGAGCACAAAATAGCCGGCCCCAAGGGCAACACCGCCCAGGTGGGGGTGCATTGCTATTCCTCCAAAGACCTTTATAACTGGCAGGACGAGGGCATTGCGCTGACGGTGGCGCCGGAAGGCTCAGGCTCCGAAATTCAGAAAGGCTGCGTGCTAGAACGCCCCAAAGTGGTGTTCAACAAGAAGACCGGGCAGTACGTGATGTGGTTTCACCTGGAGCTGAAGGACCAGGGCTACGCGGCCTCCCGCACCGCCGTGGCGGTGAGCAACAAAGCCACCGGTCCCTACCGCTACGTGCGCTCGTATCGGCCCAACGCCGGGCAGTGGCCCCTAGGGTTTAAGGAGGAGTGGAAGCAGCCGCGGCCCGGCGAGCAAGACCTGAAGTGGTGGACGCCCGAGTGGCGCCAAGCCGTGGCCGATGGCTTGTTCATCCGCCGCGATTTTGGGCCCGGCCAAATGGCGCGCGACATGACCATCTACGTGGACGATGACGGCAAAGCGTACAGCATCCATTCGTCGGAGGAAAACCTGACGCTGCACCTATCCGAGCTGACTGATGACTACCAAGGCTTTACAGGCAAGTGGACCACCATTGCGCCGGCCGGCCACAATGAGGCGCCGGCCCTGTGCAAGAAAGACGGCAAGTACTACCTCATCACCAGCGGCTGCACCGGCTGGGCGCCCAACGCGGCCCGCTCCTTTGTAGCCAGTTCCCTCTGGGGCCCCTGGAAGCAGCTCGAAAATCCCGCCGTGGGCCCCGAGGCCGACTCCACCTTCCGTTCGCAAAGCACCTACCTGCTGCCGGTGGCCGGCAAGAAGGACGCCTTCATCTTCATGGCCGACCGCTGGACGCCCAAGAACCCCATCGACGGCGGCTACATCTGGCTGCCGCTCAGCTTCGAGGGCGACCAGCCGCGCCTGCGCTGGACCGACCGCTGGGCCCTAGGGGCCTTCGACCAGCCCAAGGCCAAGCCTACGGTAAACCAATAGGTTAGCGCCGGCGCGAGCCGGGCGGCTAGGTTACCGCAGTGTGAATTCGCCCCCCCTTTTTGCCGCAAAAAGCCCCGGCGTTCCCCCAAACGAATGCGGTACTTTGATGCCGTAGTCTAGGGCTGCCACCACGGCCCGCTACCTGCCTTTTCCGCCGCGCTGCCTTACCAATTTCCCTACCCCGCGGGCGCGAGCCTGCTATTACTACCCTTACCTTATGCAGGTAAAACCTTTACTCCTTTGCGGGGCATTGCTACCGCTGGCTGTTGCCGGGGCCCCCGCCGCCCGGCCGGCTCGCCCCCACCTCACGACCCTAGGGCTGCACCGCCCGGCGGCCCCCATCACCGTCACGGGCAAGGTGCTTGACGAAAAGCAGAACGGCCTGCCCGGCGCCACGGTAGTGCTGAAGGGCACGACCCTGGGCGCCAGCACCGACGCCGATGGCAACTTCACCCTCAGCGTGCCCGAGAGCACGGCCACGCCCACGCTCGTCGTCTCGTCGGTGGGCTACGTGAAGCAGGAGGTAGTGCTGAACGGGCGCGCCAGCGTAACGATAAACCTGGTGCAGAATACCCAGGACCTCAATGAGGTAGTAGTAGTGGGCTACGGTACCCAGAAGCGCTCGGACGTGACAGGCTCGGTGGTGTCGGTGCCGCAAGACCGCTTGGCCAAAATCCCCGTGTCGAACGTGGCGCAGGCGCTGGCCGGCGCGGTGGCGGGCGTCAACATCACCACCAGTTCGTCGGTGCCCGGCTCGCAGCCCAGCATCAACATCCGGGGGGTGCGCTCGATTACGGCCAGCACCAACCCCTACATCATCGTGGATGGGCTGCCGTTTCAGGGCAACCTCAACGATATCAACCCCAACGATATCAACTCGATTGAGATTCTGAAGGACGCCAGCTCGACGGCCATCTACGGCACGCGCGGCTCTAACGGGGTAATCCTCATCTCGACCAAGCGCGGCAAAACCGGCAAGCCCGAAATCCGCTACAACGGCTACGCTGGCCCTGAGTACTTCGTAAATAAGCTGCACCCGCTCAGCCCCGAGGCCTACGCCCAGAAGTACCAGGGCTTTGCCGTCCAGCGCGGCTTTACGCCCACCCAGCCGCTGCCCAACACGGCGGAGGTAGTGAACCTGCAAGCCGGTAAAACGGTGGACTGGATGAAGGAAATCCGCCAGCAGGGCCTCATTCAGGACCACAATGTGTCCATCTCGGGCGGTACCGACAACGTGAAGTACTTCGTGTCGGGCGAGTTTTTTAAGCAGCGCGGTACGCTCAAAGGATTTCAGTTCCAGCGCGTAAGCCTGCGCTCAAATATCGACGCCACGCTCACCCCCTGGCTGCGCATTGGCACTTCGTCGTTCTTCTCAACCAACAACGACGACGGCGGCCGGGCCGACCTGACCCTGGCCCAGGTAGCCAGCCTTGCGCATGGGTAAGAACGACCTGGCCCAAACGGCCCTGCAAAAACTGATTAACGGTGGGCAGTACAAGCTGATAACGGCCCGCTACGGGGTGAACGCTAGTAATCCGGGCGACTACTTCTCCGACATGGTTATTGTGGGCAACCAGCGCCGCGGCCAGGGCAACACCGAGCTGATTTGGGGCATTGAGCAGCAGCTAAACATCCCGGGTGCCCAAACCAGCGCCCAGCAGCGCCGCATGTGGGTGCCGGGCTACTACAACATCAAGGGTATGGTCATTGCCGACTCCCTAGGGGGTCGCGGCATCGGGCGCATGCGCCTCAGCAACTGGGTAGACTACAAGCTGTACCCAGCCGACCCCGGCGCTGATATGCGCAGCTCGAAGTACAATCTGCGCCGCCGCTTCTACTACAACGACGCTTCACAAACGGCGCTGTTTGGCAAGCGCGTCAGCGGCCTCAAGGGTACCGATACCATCTACTACATCACGCCCTACACCACCAAGTGGAACCAGTATAACCCGGCCGACCCCTTCGGCTACGGCACCATCAAGGACTTGCCCATAATGCGCCTAGGCGAAACCTACCTGCTGCTGGCCGAGGCGCAGTTTAAGCAGGGCAACACAACCGGGGCCGCCACCAGCATCAACGTGCTGCGCACCCGCGCCAAGGCCGCCCAGGTAACGGCCAGCCAGATTGACCTCAATTTCATCCTCGATGAGCGCGTACGCGAGCTCATAGGGGAGGAGCAGCGCCGCCTGACGCTGGTGCGCACCGGCACGCTCGTGGAGCGCACCACCCGCCTCAACGGGGCGTCCGTTACGGGCCTCACTACCCAGAAAGCCCTGCTCCCCATTCCGCAGAGCACGATTGACTTGAACACCAACGGCAACCTGACCCAGAACCCCGGCTACTAGCCGCTTGGGGAGGCCAGGACCCGGGCCGGGGCTCATCGGTGGGACGATGGGTTCCGGCCCTTTGGCGTTATTTGTGGCCCTAGGGCCGGCCCGCTGGAAAAGCGCTATTCCACGCCACAATCTTCCTTTTCCCACCCGCCACGTCTTTCACCCCATGCGACACGCACTTTTACCCGGCCTGCTACTGGTGGCCTTAGGGGCCGCCCGCGCCCAAACGCCCGCCGCGCCCTACTTCGATACCCACGTGGCGCCGGCCGCTACCAAGCTGCCGCCCTTTGCGGTGCAACACCCGGATAAGCAGCTGAGCCCCTTCACGGGCATGACGCGCCGGCACTGGCAGGATGCCGCCCGCTACCTGCTCAGCGGCGCCTTTAGCTACGTGCACGGCCTCGACGACCCCATGCAGTTTCCGAAGCAGCCGGGCAAATCGTACCCGCGCACCGCCAGCCAGGTGCCCACCGAGAAGCTGGAGGGCCTGTGCCGCACGCTGTTTATGGCCGCCCCGCTGCTGAAGGAAGAGCCCGGCCTGACGCTGAACGGCGTGAAAGTGGCTGACTACTACCGCCACCAGCTGGCGCTGCTGGTAGACCCGCAGAGTTCCAGCTACATCCAGCCCCGCGCCAAGGACGGCGGCCCCAGCCAAAACCTGGTGGAGTTTGGGGGGCTGAGCGTGGCTCTGTTTGCCGCGCCCGAAATCTTGTGGGACCCGCTGCCCAAGGAAGCCAAAGACAAGCTGGCTGCCACCATGCTCAGCTACGGCGACGGCCCCACAGTGTCCCAAAACTGGCGCTACTTCAACATCTTCATCCTCAGCTTCTACCAAAGCCGGGGCTACAAGGTGAACCAGCCGCTGCTGGAAGAATACCTGCAAAAGCAGCTGACCCACTACCGCGGTGAGGGCTGGTACGACGACGCCCCAAGCTTCGACTACTACAGCATGTGGGCATTTCAGATGTACGGCAAGCTTTGGAGTCACTACTTTGGGCAGCAGCGCTACCCGCAGATTGCCAGCCAGTTGGCCGCCAACTTCGCCCCGCTCAAGGATAACTACCCCTACCAGTTTGGGCGCGACGGCCACATGCTGATGTGGGGCCGCAGCATCACCTACCGCTTTGGGGCGGTGGTGCCATTTCCGCTGATGGGGCTGGCGCCCATGGTGCCCGGTACCAACTTCGGCTGGATGCGCCGCATTGCGTCGGGCGCGCTGCTGCAATTTCTGCAAAGACCTGACTTCTTGCAGGACGACGTGCCCACCCTAGGGTTCTACGGCGCCTTCGAGCCGGCCGTGCAGGCCTACAGCTGCCGCGGCAGCGTGTACTGGATGGGCAAGGCCTTCTTGGGGCTGCTGGTGCCCGCCAACTCGCCCTTCTGGACGGCCACCGAAAACGAGGGGCCCTGGGCCAGTGAGTTTAAGCCCGGCACGGTGGCCAACAAGTTCGAGGCCGGCCCCAACATCCTCGTTACTGACTACCCCAACAGCGGGGCCGCCGAGCTGCGCGATGCCTCGCACCAGCCCGCCAGCGACCCCTACCGCGGCAACGAGAGCTACAACCGCCTGAGTTACAACACCGCCTTCCCGTGGCAGGCCGACGGCCCCAACGGCGAGGTGGCCATGAACTACGTGTTTAAAAACCAGGCCGGCAAGTGGGAGCCGCTGCGCCTCTACACCTTTGGCAAGTACGAACACGGCGTGTACTACCGCACGGCCGAGCTGGAAACCACCCAGAACATCCGCCTGCACCTGGCCGAGATGCCGCTGCCCAACGGCATCTTGCGCGTAGACCAGAATGCCAGCACCGAGGCCACGGCCCTGCGCCTAGGGCACTACGCCCTGCCCAACCTCACCGGCACCATCAAGCGCAGCACCCGCAAGGTAAAAGGCCACGAGGCCAGCATCATCGACAACGGCACGTACCAGCTGGCCCTGGTGCCGCTAGCGGGCTGGGACAAGGTGGAAGCGGTGGATGCCACCGGCCTGCACCCGGTTGCCAAAGCGAGCACCGTGCTCGACGCGGTGGGTAGCACTGCGCCCGCCACCAAGCTTTACGCTAGCCTGCTGCTCTGGAAAAAGTCGGGCACACCCTTCACCGACGCCGAACTGCTGCCCGTGCGCCAAGTGCAGGCCACCCCCCTAGGCGCCACCGTAGCGCTTGCTGACGGCAGCCGTAAGGAATTGACATACAGCAAATAGTGGGAATGACAAGTTGTTTTGGCAATTATGCCGCAACTATGTTGCAGTAATAAAATTTGCGTGAGGATGAAAGAAACACAATCGATTGTGTGGATATTGCAACGCCTAGCGGTGGGGAAGGAGTATTAGCCTCCAACCCAGACCGCGCCGGCTGGTTGGCCCTAGGGCTATTGCCGTTGCCATTGCCCGGCCGCGGTGCCAGGTGTAGTTTTCGCTTATCTCTTCGCTCTCCATGTCCATTCCCACTCTTTGCCGCGCGGCCCTGGCGGCTGCGCTGGCCGTGCCCGCCCTCTCCGCCGCCCAGACCGTGCAGCTCACCGTGCAGCCCGGCGACCCCAAACTCATCGTCAGCAAGCACATTCAGGGGCAGTTTGCCGAGCACCTGGGGCGCAATATCTACGGTGGCTTCTGGGTTGACCCTTCGCTGAACGTGCCCAAGCAGGGCCGTATCCGCATGGACCTCGTGCAGGCCCTGCAGAAGATACACGTGCCCAACCTGCGCTGGCCCGGCGGCTGCTTTGCCGATACCTACCACTGGCACGATGGCGTGGGCCCGGCCGCCCAGCGCCCCAAGATGCTGAATCTGTGGTGGGGCAATACCCTAGAAGACAATAGCTTCGGCACGCACGAGTTTCTAGAGCTGTGCAACTTGCTGGGCACCGAGCCCTACCTGGCGGCCAACGTGGGCAGCGGCACCGTGCAGGAAATGGCCAACTGGATGGAGTACCTCAACTCGAACGAGGACACGCCCATGGTGCAGGAACGCAAGAAGAACGGTCACCCCGAGCCCTACCACGTGAGCTGGTGGGGCATTGGCAACGAGAGCTGGGGCTGCGGCGGCAACATGACGCCCGAGTACTACTCCGACGTGTATAAGCGCTACGCCACCTTCGCCCACGACTACCCCGGCACCCAGCTCAAGCGCATCGTGAGCGGGGCTAACGGCGACGACGCCAACTGGACCGAGACCTGCATGAAAAACATCGGTCCGGGCAAGATGTGGGGCATCACGCTGCACTACTACACCCTGCCCACCGGCAGCTGGAGCGGCAGCAAGGGTAAGGCCACCGGCTTTGGCGAGGACATGTACTTCAGCACCCTGCGCAACGCCCTGAAGATGGACGAGATAGTGACCCGGCACTCGGCCATCATGGACAAGTACGACAAGGACAAGAAGGTGGCGCTGCTAGTGGATGAGTGGGGCGTGTGGACCGACGTGGAGCCCGGCACCAACCCTGGCTTCCTGTACCAGCAAAACACGTTGCGCGACGCGCTGGTGGCTGGCAGTACGCTCAACATCTTCAACAACCACTGTGACCGGGTGCGCGGCGCCAACCTGGCCCAGGCCGTGAACGTGCTGCAAGCCCTGGTGCTGACGGACAAGGAAAAGATGCTGCTCACGCCCACCTACCACGTCTTCGACCTCTACCAGGTGCACCAGGATGCCGAATACCTGCCCTTGAAATTTGCTAGCCCCGACTACTCGTTCAACGGCCAGAAAATCCCGGCCCTGAACGCCTCGGCCTCGAAGGACAAGAACGGCGCGGTGCACATTTCGCTGGTGAACCTGGACCCGAAGAATGCGCTGACCCTGGAAACCGCCCTGCCCGGCGTGAGCTATAAAACGGTGAGCGGCCGCATCATCACCTCGGCTAGCGTGAGTGACTACAACACCTTCGACAAGCCCGCCACCATCAAGCCGGCCGACTTTAAGGGCGCCAAGAAGAAAGGCGACAAGCTGGCCGTAACCCTGCCGCCCAAGTCGGTGGTAATGCTGGAGCTGAAGTAAAGATTGCCCCCGGCTTGCGGGTTGCTACTGGCCCTAGGGGCTGGCGACAACCCGTAGCTATTTGTAGGCCAGTACTTTCGTGGATAAGTTGCGCGGCGCGGCTTACTGGCCTAGGGGCGAATACGTCCCCCCATTTCCCCGAAAACTACCCCGCCGTGGGCCGGGTTTCGGCGGTAGTATTGCCTGGCTGCTGGCGTTGGCTGTTGCCGCCGCGGTAGCCCCAGGCGTTTACTTTTCTCTACCTGTTATGTCTTGTTTCCGCATGCTGGCTGTGGTGGGCAGCCTGGCTACCTGCCTGGCCGCTCAGGCCCAGGCCCCTGACCCCGCCGAGTGGCAAAACCCCCAGCTGACTCAGCAGGGCCAGGAAGCCCCTAGGGCCACTTTCCAGCTGGCCGGGGCCGCTGGCGCGGCGCCGTGGCAGCAGAGCCTGAACGGCACCTGGAAATTCAACTACGTAGACCGGCCGGCCGAGCGACCAATGACCTTTTTCCAGCCCGGCTTTAGCGACGCCAGCTGGAAAACCATCCAGGTGCCCAGCAACTGGGAAATCCAGGGCTTTGGCATTCCGATTTACACCAACATCACCTACCCGTTTCCGAAAAACCAGCCGTTCATCGACCCCAAGTACAACCCGGTAGGCACCTACCGGCGCAGCTTCACGGTGCCGGCCGACTGGGCGGGCAAGGAGGTGCTGCTGCACTTCGGCGCCATCTCGGGCTGCGCCTTCGTGTATGTAAACGGGCAGCGCGTGGGCATCAGCAAGGCGGCTAAGTCGCCGGCCGAGTTTGACGTGACGAAATACCTCAAGCCCGGCGACAACCAGCTGGCGGTGCAGGTAATGCGCTGGCACGACGGCTCGTACTTGGAGGACCAGGACTTCTGGCGCCTCTCGGGCCTCGACCGCGACGTATTCCTCACGGCACTTCCTAGGCACACGATTTGGGATTTCTTTGCCCACGCCGGCCTCGACCCGACCTACAAGAATGGCCATTTCAGCACGGAGGTGACGGTGCGCAGCTTCGGTAGCGCGCCCGCCGCCCGCCTCACGGCCGAAGTGCTTGACCCCAGCGGCAAGGTGGTGCTGCGCCAGCAGCAGGCCGTGGCCGCGCCCGCCGGCGCCGGCACGCAGGAGGTGAAGCTCGGTGGCAGCATCAAAAACGTGCGCCCCTGGAGCGCCGAGTTGCCCACTCTCTACCAGCTGCGCCTGACCCTAGCCGATACCCAGGGCAAAACACTGGCTACTACGAGCACCAAAATCGGTTTCCGCCAGGTTGAAATCAGGAACGCCCAGCTGCTGGTGAACGGCCGGCCGGTGGAGGTGCACGGCGTGAACCGCCACGAGCTGGAGCCCACCACCGGCCGCGTGGTGACGGACGCCGGCATGCGCCGCGACTTGGAGCTGATGAAGCAGCACAACATCAACGCGATACGCAGCTGCCACTATCCCGACGACGAGCGCTGGCTGGCCCTATGCGACGAGCTAGGCTTTTACCTGGTGGACGAGGCCAACATCGAAACCCACGGCTACGGAGCCGAATTTCAGGGTGGCTTCGACAAGAGCAAGCACCCCGCCTACCTGCCCGAGTGGAAGGCCGCCCACCGCGACCGCATCGGCCGGCTGGTGGAGCGCGACAAGAACCACCCTTCGGTCATTATCTGGAGTATGGGCAACGAGTGCGGCAACGGGCCGGTGTTTCACGAGGCCTATACCTGGCTGAAGCAGCGCGACCCCAGCCGCCCGGTGTCGTTTGAGCAGGCCGGCGAAGACGTGGATACCGACATCGTGGCGCCCATGTACCCCGGCATGGAGTCGATGCGCCGCTACGCCGAAGCCACTGACAAAACGCGGCCCTACATCATGTGCGAATATTCGCACGCGATGGGCAATAGCAACGGCAACTTCCAGGAATACTGGGACTTGATACGGGCGCATCCTCACATGCAGGGCGGCTTTATCTGGGACTGGGTAGACCAGGGGCTGGCCACCAAAACCCCCGATGGGCGGTCCTTCTTCGCCTACGGTGGCGACCTAGGGGGCTACCACCTGCAAAACGACGAGAACTTCTGCGCCAACGGGCTGGTAGCCGCCGACCGCACCCCGCACCCCGGCCTACTCGAAGTAAAGAAAGTGTACCAGGACATCCGCTTCGAGGCCGCCAACCCGGCCACTGGGCGCGTGGCAGTGCTTAACGGGTTTTCGTTTAAAGACCTGAGCGGCTATACTTTCCGCTACGAGCTGCTGCGCAACGGCGCGGTGGTAAAGACCGGTTCTTTTGCCGTGGGGTCCCTAGGGCCCCGGCAGCGCCGCGAGGCAAAGCTGGGGCTACCGTCCCTGGCAGCCCAGCCCGGCACCGAGTACGTGCTCAACGTGTTTGCTACTACCAAGGCGGCCGCGCCGCTATTGCCGGCTGGCCACGAGGTGGCCCGCGAGCAGTTCCGCCTCACGCCCGCCGCAAACTACTTTGCCGCTGCTCCAGCGGCGGCCGGCGGTGCGCTGGAAATCAAGCGCGAGGGCGACCGGCTGAGCTGGACGGCCGGAGCAGTACGGGGCGAATTTGACACGAAGCGGGGCCGCCTCACCGATTTGCGCCGGGGCGAGCAGCGCCTACCGGGCTCGTTCCCGGAGCCTTACTTCTGGCGCGCGCCCACCGACAACGATTTCGGCAACGGCATGCCGCAGGCCCTAGGGGCGTGGCGCACGGCCCACGCCAACCGCCCCGTGCAGCGCGTGACGGTGGGCGAGCAGTCGGCCACCGGCCTGCCCATCACCATAGAATACCTGCTGGCCGACCTGGGCGTGCCCTACACTGTTCAGTACTTAGTGCAGCCCGATGGCGCGGTGCGCGTCACGGCTAGCCTCGACCTGCAGGGCAAGCAGCTGCCCGAGTTGCCGCGCTTCGGCATGCGGCTGGAAATGCCCCGGCGCTTCGACCAACTGCGCTACTACGGCCGCGGGCCCCAGGAAAACTACGCCGACCGCAACACCGCCGCCCTGCTGGGCGTGTACCAGGATTCGGTGCGGCGCGCCTTTCCGGATACCTACATCCGGCCCCAGGAATACGGCTACCACACCGACGCCCGCTGGCTGACGCTGACCGATTCGCTAGGGCGCGGCCTGCGCGTGGAGGCTGCCGGCCAGCCCCTGTGCTTTAGCGCCTTGCCTTACCGCAGCGAAGATCTCGACCCCGGCCTGAGCAAGAAGCAGCAGCACCCCACCGACCTCAAGCCCCACGGCCAGACCTTCGTGCACCTCGACCTGGCCCAGCGCGGCGTAGGCGGCGACAACAGCTGGGGCGCATTGCCGCACGAGCAATACCGCCTGCTGGCCAAGCAGTACAGCTACAGCTACGTGCTGCGCGTGCTCGACGGCCCCGAAGCCGTCGCGCTCCCCACTGCGGCCGGCTCGGCTGCCGCCCAGAAGCTTCCTGCCGCTAGCCCCAAGCCTCGTGAATAAGCTGCTGGCCCTTTTACTGGCCCTAGGGCTGCTGGCGCCCGCTGCCCGCGCCCAAACCGTGTCGGTGGCGGGCCCGGGCTGGGCGCGCAACAACGTGAACGGCGCAGTCTTCCGCAAGAACTCGGTGGTGAGCCTGGGCCAGTGGCAGTACGTGGCCTACTACGACTCGGCGGGCTACGTGACGCTGGGCAAGCGCCGCCTACCAGCCGGGGCCTGGCAGGTGCAACGCACGCAGTACCAAGGCAATGTGAAGGATGCCCACAACGTCATTAGCCTGATGGTGGACGGCGCCGGCTACCTGCACCTGAGCTTCGACCACCACAACAACCCGCTGCACTACTGCCGCGGTACCGCGCCCCGCGCCCTCACCCTAGGCCCCCTCGAGGCCATGACGGGCGAGCAGGAGCAGAAGGTGAGCTACCCCGAGTTTTACCGCTACCCCGGTGGCGACCTGCTGTTTCTGTACCGCGACGGCGGTTCGGGCAACGGCAACCTGGTGCTGAACCGCTACGACCTGAAAAGCCACCGCTGGGCGCGCCTGCACACCGTGCTCATCGACGGCGAGGGCCACCGCAACGCCTACTGGCAGGCCTGCCTCGACGCGCGGGGTACCCTGCACCTGGCCTGGGTGTGGCGCGAAAGCCCCGACGTAACCTCCAACCACGATATGGCCTACGCCCGCTCGCTGGATGGCGGCCGCACCTGGCAGCGCAGCACCGGCGAGGCTTATAAGGTGCCCATCACGGCGGCCACGGCCGAGTACGCGGCGCGCATTCCGCCGGGCAGCGAGCTGATAAACCAAACCAGCATCACTACCGACGCGGCGGGTACGCCCTACATCGCCAGCTATTGGCGGCCGGCCGGCACCCAAGTGCCGCAGTACCAACTGGTGTACCTGGCTGGCAAAAGCTGGCGCACCACCCAGGTCAGCCAGCGCAGCATGGCCTTCAGCCTCAGCGGTATGGGTACCAAGAAGATACCCATTGCCCGCCCGCAATTGCTGGTGGCCGCCCAGCGGGGCCGCACCGCCGCCTACCTGCTTTTCCGCGACGCCGAGCGCCAAGACCGGGCTTCGGTGCTAAGCTGCCTCAATGTGGCCCTAGGCCCCTGGACGGCCGCCGACCTCACCAGTAGTCCCGTCGGCAACTGGGAGCCCAGCTACGACACCGAGCGCTGGAAGAAGGACGGCATCCTGAGCCTGTTCGTGCAGCGCACCGGCCAGGGCGACGGCGAAACCCTCGAAAACCTGCCGCCCCAGCCCGTATGCGTGCTCGACTGGACGCCCGGCGCGGCTCCGACCCAGCCCGCGGCCCTAGGGGCCTCAGCTACTTCCAAGGCCTCTAAGGCCACCGGAGCCAGCACCCCAGCCACTGACACCCCTGCCGGCGCACCGGCCAGCTACCACCTGGTGTGGGCCGACGAGTTCAACGAGTCCGGCCAACTCAACTCCGGCAACTGGGGCTACGAAACAGGCTTCGTGCGCAACCACGAAACCCAGTGGTACCAGCCCGACAATGCGCACTGCGAAAAGGGCCTGCTGGTCATTGAGGCCAAAGCCGCCAACCGTCCCAACCCCAACTACCAGCCCGGCAGCACCGACTGGCGCACCAGCCGCTCCACCATCACCAGCACCGCGTCCAGCCTCAACACCCGCGGCAAGCATCAGTGGCAATACGGCCGCTTCGAGCTGCGGGCCCGTATCCCCACCGGCCCCGGCCTGTGGCCCGCCTTCTGGACCCTAGGCGTAGCCAAGCCCTGGCCCTCGAATGGCGAAATCGACATTATGGAGTACTACCGGGGCAAAGTGCTGGCCAACGTAGCCTCGGGTACCGACAAGCCCTACACCGCCAAATGGCACAGCGAAACCAAGCCCCTGGGCAGCTTTGCGGACCCGGCCTGGGCCAGCAAATTCCACGTGTGGCGCATGGACTGGGACGCCCAAGCCATCCGGCTGTACGTGGACGACGAACTGCTCAACGAAACCCCGCTCAGCCAAACCGTCAACCAGGATGGCTCAGGCTTCAACCCCATGCAGCAGCCACACTACGTGCTGCTCAACCTGGCCCTAGGGGGTGACAACGGCGGCGAGCTAGCTCCCAGTAGCCTGCCCGCCCGCTACGAAATCGACTACGTGCGCGTGTACCAACGTTAAGCGACGGATTGATGTAATGCACTACAATAGACCGTCATGCTCATCTGGCGTCCGCGTAGCCGAAGCATCTCTACTGCGCATTATCGTTCGGTAGAGATGCTTCGGCTACGCGGACGCCAGATGAGCATGACGGTCTTCAGTGAAGTAGACAAATAAGCAAAAAGAAAGCGCCCCGCATCTGATGCGGGGCGCTTTCTTATGTTTTAGCTTAACTAACGGCCCTAGGCGGCCGAATAGGTTACTTCCTTCACTGCTTTCACCACGCGGGCCACGTTGGGTAGCGAGGCTTCGATAAGGGTAGGGGCGTAGGGGAGAGGCACGTCGGCGCAGGTGATGCGGATAACCGGGGCGTCGAGGTAATCGAAGGCGCGGCGCTGCACGATGTAGGCCAGCTCGCCCGAGATGCTGGCCAGCGGCCAAGCTTCTTCTACTACCACCATGCGGTTGGTTTTCTTCACCGACTCGATGAGCGTGTCGTAATCGATGGGACGCACCGAGCGCAGGTCGATTACTTCGGCCTCAATGCCTTGCTTGGCTAGCTCGTCGGCGGCACCGAAGGCCACTTTCATCATCTTGCCGAAGCTCACGAGAGTTACGTCCTTGCCCTGGCGGGCCACGTTGGCCTTGCCAATTTCGAGGATGTACTCTTCCTCGGGTACTTCGCCCTTGTCGCCGTACATCAGCTCCGACTCCATGAAAATCACGGGGTCAGGGTCGCGGATGGAGGCTTTAAGAAGGCCCTTGGCGTCGTAGGGGTTCGAAGGAACTACCACTTTCAGGCCGGGCGTGTTGGCAAACCAGTTCTCGAAGTTCTGCGAGTGCTGGCTGCTGAGCATGCCGGCGTTGCCGGTTGGCCCGCGGAACACGATGGGGCACGAGTACTGTCCGCCCGACATCGAATAGAGCTTGGCCGCCGAGTTAATCACTTGGTCGATAGCAACCAGCGAGAAGTTGAAGGTCATGAACTCGATGATAGGCTTGAGGCCGTTGGCCGCCGCACCCACCCCAATGCCAGCAAAGCCCAGCTCGGCAATCGGCGTGTCAATCACGCGCTCGGCCCCGAACTCGTCGAGCATGCCCTGGCTCACTTTGTAAGCCCCGTTATACTCGGCCACTTCCTCGCCCATCAAGAAGATAGACGGGTCGCGGCGCATTTCTTCGCTCATGGCCTCGCGCAGGGCCTCGCGGAATTGAATAGTACGCATTAGCAAATTGAATTACGGGGGTAAAGTTAAGACACGATGCTAGCTGTTGGCTGCCCAACGCTGCAAAATTGGCGGTCATGCTGAGCACAGTCGAAGCATCTCACTCGCATCATCAGCGTAATCTCAGACGGCGCAGGTGAGATGCTTCGACTGTGCTCAGCATGACGTTCTTTATTTACGGCAGTCCCTTACTTCTTCAGCGCCTCCCGGAAAGCCTGGCCCTGCACGTAGCCGGCAAACTCCAGGTCTTCGGTAGCTTGGGTAGCTAGGGCGGGGTCGAGCTGCACGGCTTGGCGGAGCTCCTGGGTCATGGTGGCTTCGTCGTGGCGGCGGGCGGCGGCTACGGCTAGGCCGTAGTGCGGCGCAGCGGCCCTAGGGCGCAGGTCGAGGGCCAGGCGGTACTGGGCAGCGGCCGCATCGTAGCCGCCCTGCTGGATTAGCAGTAGGCCCTGGTTGAGGTAGTTCTGGTAGCTGGGGCCGGCTAGGCGCAAGCTCGCCAGCGCCTGCTCGGGCTGGCCAATAATAATTTCGAGGGCCGCCTTATCGGAGAATATCTTTTGCAGCATGGCCCGGTCGCCGCCCAGCTTAATGGCGTAGTCGTAGTCCTGCAGGGCCTCCAAGTTCTCTTGGGCGCGCTGGTGAGCCGAGGCGGCCCGGTAAAATAGCTCGGCAGTGGGGTGGCGGTGAGCGGCCAGGGTGAAGTTGGTGGCCGCCCGGTGGTAATAGTTGCGGGCCACGCGCTCGGTGGGCTCCTTTTCGCCGCGCAGCTGCAGCACCACCCCTAGGTTGTAGAACGCCTGCCAGCTGGCCGTATTGGCAGCGGCCAGCTCGTAAATCCGTTGCTTCTCGGCCAGTAGCGGCGTGAGCTGGGCCGAGTAGCGCAGCTCCTCGGGCGTGAGGGCATCGGTAGCGGCTTCTTGCGCCAGTATCTTCTTGCTCAGAATGTATACCTCCGAGTTGTAGCGCGGCGGGGCGGTGTAGGTGACGGCCACCGTACCCCAGCGCAGCACCGGGTAAATATATTCTTCCAGGTAGTCGTAGTACGACAGCTGGTGCAGCGCTTTCTCCTTCTTAGCAAAGCTGCCCGGCGTGCTATTAATAATGCTTACCACCGAATCCTGCTGGGCGGGCTTCAGGGCCGAGTGCTGCACCTGGTTCAGGAATAGCTCCCAGTTGCGGCGGTAGGCCACGGTGTCGAACTTAATCTGCTCGACCCTATTGAGATACGAAAAGCCCTTTACCCGCTGCTTGTAGTAGTAAAGCAGCATCTTGACGCGCTTGCTGGCCAAGGCGGGCTGGTGCGCATCAAGCGAATCGGGCGAATGGCCGGCCGCGATGAGCACGCGCTGGGTGTGCTGGTTGGCGTCAATCAGGTCTTCGAGGGCGGCGATGTTGGTGCCCAAGTGCGAGCGAATAAACCACTGCCCCTGGTCGAAATACAGCGGTAGTATGCGGGTGCCGCTGCGCACGTTGCTCACCGTTTCGGGCAGCAAAGCCAGGGCCGTGTCTTCGATGGCTACGTGGCGGGCGGGGTCGGCAATGCCGCGGGCCACTACGGTTTCGGTGCTGGCCGTCAGCATGCGGCCCTTGGGCTTGAGCTCGCGCACTTGGCCGCGGGCCAGCAGCTGGCCGGGTGAGCGCTGCGGCGTGTTCGGAATAGTGAAGCGGCGGGTGCTCACCAGCCGGCCCTTCACCGAGTCGTCGTAGGTGAAGTCGCTCGCGCCGAAGGAGAGGCGCCCCACTGTATCGAGGCGCAGGTCGTGGTCGTAGCGGTACGTGAGCAGCACCTCATACACGGCGCCCTTATGCAGGTGCTTGGCCGACGCCTTAGCCGTAGCCTCGAAGGGCACCGACGAGCCCACGGCCGTGAGGGGGCTAGGCTGGGTTAGCACGCGGCGGCCTGCTTCGGCTTCGCGCAGCATGGCAGGGAGCGGCGAGCAGGCCGCCAGCCCCAGCAGCCACAGGGCCGCCAAGAGCTTAGGTATTGATTTTAAATGCAAATGCAGAAAAGGTAAAGGCGCTGCCACTACGCTGAGGCACAACCCCGCCCGCGCTAAAACGTAGGAAGCGGGTAAACGTTGGCCGCCCGCTAGGTTGTATATTGGTGCGGCAAAGTTGCACCGCGCCACTCAAACCTTCGTGCTATGAAACGCCTCACCGACTTTATTGAAGAGCAGTCGTTCGGACTGTGCTCGGCGCTGGCCCACCGCTGGGGCTTCAGCAAGCGCAGTGTGCGGCTCTCGTTCGTGTACGCCTCATTCTTCACTTTCGGCTCGCCCATCGTGCTGTATTTCGCGGGCGTATTCTGGATGAATATCCGCCGGGCCATGCGCGAGCAGCGCAGCACCGTCTGGGATTTGTAGTGCGGAGCGCCCTAGGGCTTATTAGCTAGCGCCGAAAACACTTTCTTACCCTTGCCAAAATAGGCCCACACCACGCTGCCCGCGTAGGTGCCGGCGCGCTCACGCACCAGCAGGTGCGGCTGGGCCAGCTGGCGGCGGCGGCGCCAGTAGCCTAAGCGCAAAAAGAAGTGTAGGTGCGCCCGGCCCACGGCGCGGGCCTCGGGCCAGTTGCCGGCCGCCAGCAGGCGAAGGCCCGCCACCCAGTCGAGCAGCACGCGCAGGATGAGGCTGGGAGCCAGCTCGCCGGGCGCCGCGTTTTTGAAGAGCAGAGCCAGGCCGTTGCGGAAGTTGAGGTAGGTTTTGCGCGGGCTGCTCTTGGGCAGGGTGCCGCCGCCCACGTGCTCGACCACGCTGGCGCCGCCCGCGTACCACACTTCGTAGCCCGCATTCTGGGCGCGCCAGCAGAAGTCAATTTCCTCCATGTGGGCGAAAAAAGCGGGCTCGAAGCCCCCTAGGGTTCGCCAGGCGCTGGCCCGCACCAGGCAGCAGGCGCCGCTGGCCCAGGCTACGGGCCGGGCGTCGTCGTACTGCCCCCGGTCGGTTTCGAGCGTGTCGAAGAGCCGGCCCCGGCAAAAGGGGTAGGCCAGCGAGTCGAGATAGCCCCCCGCTCCCCCCGCGTACTCAAATAGAGTAGGGTTGGCGTGCGCCAGAATCTTGGGCTGCACGGCGGCGGCCCTAGGGTGCTCGTCGAGCACGCGGCGCAACGGGGGCAGCCAGCCGGGCCGCACTGCCACGTCGGAGTTCAGCAGCACGTAAAATGCGTAGTCGAGCCGGGCCAGCGCCTGGTTGTAGCCTTCGCAAAACCCCAGGTTTTCAATAAACTCCAGCACCTGCACCGCCGGAAACTCGCGCGCCAGCAGCGCCCGCGACTCATCGGTCGAGGCATTGTCGGCCACTACTACCCGCGCCCCGTCGGCGTGGGCAAGCACGCCGGGTAAAAAATGCTGCAGAAAGTGCGCCCCATTATAGTTGAGGATAACGATGGCGGTGTCAGTCAAGTAATTATGAATTAAAAAATTATGAATTATGAATTATAGCGATTATTACGGCGGCCACAATTCATAATTCACAATTCACAATTTATAATTCAATTAAAGCATCCCGTTCAGGTCGAGGCCGGGCAGGTTGGGGAGCAGGCCGCTGGTTTGGCGCTGCATTTCCTGGCGGGCCTGCTCGGCGGCGGCATCCAGGGCTTTGTTGACGGCGGCCACAATGAGGTCGGGCAGCATCTCGCGGTCTTCGGGGGTAAGCAGCGAGGGGTCAATGTCTAGTTTGATTAAGTGGCGCTGGCCGTTGGCGGTGGCTTTTACGAGCCCGCCGCCCGCCTCGCCGGTGGCAGTCAGGTGCTGCAACTGGCCCTGGGCTTGCTGCATCTTGTCCTGCAGCTCCTTTACCTTGCCCATCATGCCCATCATGTCGAATGCCATCGTAAAAAGTGCGTTTGCAACGCGTATAAGCGGTTTTTGAAAATAGTTTAGAACAGGCTTGATCTGTGAGTGCTAGGAGCGCCCCCTGTATAAGCTAGCAAGCGTGCTGCAAGCACAGCTTACGGTTAAAAGTAAACTTGGTCGCTGGTAAAAGGGCGAATCTCCCTGGGCAGTCGGTTGCTGGCCGGGGTACAAAAGTAGCAACCTCACTAAGGTAGCCGTAGTTTCACGGGCCCCGCATGAGCCAGTGGTAGCAAGCGGCAAGTAGCACTGGCGCAGCCGAGCCGTCGGGTAGGGGAGGCGCTTGCGGCCATCGGGCAGCCTCGCCTTCGAGTGCCGAAGCACTGCAAACTAGAGAAGGTACCCCCTAGGGCCATGTAGCGCAGAAAAGGTAGTGAATTGATTTACCGCGCCTTTTGCGGCCGAGGCGCCGCGCTGGTGCCCACCAGGCGCTGCTTGGCGGGGGCTACGACGGGCTGCAGGCCGGCACTGCGTAGGTGGACAACCACAAAGCGGCCTACCTGCTGGCCCTGGGCCATGCCTTTGGTGCAGCTTTCCAGGTAGTGAATGCCCCCGTAGAAGCGGGAGATAGCAGCCTCACCGGCCGCCTGGTGGAACGAGCGAAACGGGCGCTGGCCGCTGCCAAACGGAATTTCGGTGTCGTCGACGTAGGCGATTTTGTCGCCCAGTAAGTAGGTCAGCACCTCGGCTGACGCTGCCGAAATAACGGCGTGCCCGCTAGTGTATTCCGGAAAAGGAGGTGTTTGCAGCAGGGGCTGCCACTTCACATCCACGTAACGGTTGATGTAAGTTTCGGGCCGGATGCGGTTAGTCTCGAACTTAAGGTCCCAGCAGCTAATGAAGGCATCCATCAGCGTGAGGCCCTCGGCGCACAGCACGACCACCGTCTTATCGAACCCGACGTTGGTTTGCTTGGCCACCAGCGCCGCGATGTTCATCCAGTGGCCGCCGGGGCTGATTTTCTTAAATCCGATGGACATGTGCCCCGACGTGCTGACGGCGAAGGGGTTGCAGTCCCAGAACTGCGCTAGCTGCCGCTGCTCGTCGGTGAGGTGCTTCGAGGCATCGTACACCCCCCGCACGAGGTGGTAAAATTCTGAGGTGGTGTCCTTGCTGAACGCGACGGGCGGCGGCATCCGAAACTCGTCGGCCGAGTCGATAACCATGGGGCGAATGGTTTTCCAGTTGGGCTCCACCGCTTCCATATAGGCCGGGGGGGTGGGGTACCAACTGCCCTCGGTTTTGAGCGGAGTGTAGCGCTTCAGCGCGCTCAGCCGGCCGTAGCGGTCGGATTTAGAGAAGCTTACCACAGCCGCCGCGGCCAGCTTGGCAGCCCGCACCGAGGCCGCCAGCGCGGCGGGTTTAATACCCTGCTTGGCCAGCGCCTGCAAAAAAGCCTGCTGTTCCTCAGCCAGCGTCTCGCCCGAGGGTAGCAGCAGCCGGGCCGTTTCCAGGATGCAGTAATAGGCGGCTACCTGGTAATCGTAGCTGGCCTTGATAGTATCGAGCCGCAGTGGCGCGGCCGAAAAGCTGCTGACGAGGCGCGGTAGGGCGGGTACGCTCTTATTGTGGGCTGCCACCAGGCAGTAGGCCCCCAGCATGCTGTAGGCGTAGTAGCGCGCCGCCACGGGCGGGCTCACTACGTCGTGCACCATGGTCATGTTGATGATGTCCAGGGCTTTGCCAGGGTTGAGCTGCTCGGCCAGCAACGGGCCGTGCGCCTGGGCTGGGCGGGCCGCCAGGGCCCCTAGGGCTATCAGCGCCCACAAAAGCAGTTGCTTCATCGCTATTCTTTATAAAATTGTACGGGGCCGTTACCCACGCCCACCACCAGGTAGGGTTGCTTGTTCACGCTGATTTCGCTCACCGATTTCACGTCGCCCAGCACGCAGAGGCCGGCGGCCGGCTGCGGCACGTAGCGGAAATGGCCTTTGCCGTCGCCTTGCAGCAGGCAGCCATAGCTGGCATCCAGGCTGCCGATTTTCAGGCGGTTGTCAGTGTGGTTGCCCAGCAGCAGCAGGTCGGGGTGGCCGTCGTGGTTGTAGTCGCCGCTGGCAATTTGGGTGGTCATCGAAAACTGCGCCTCCATGGGCAGGTCGGTGGCCGTGAGCTTGCCGTGGTCGTTGAGGTAGAGCGTGGTGCGTAGTTCGGTAGCTTCCAGCTTGCCGGCCTTGGCCAGGTCCTCGCTGCTAAAAATGTCCGTCATGCTCGCGTCGGCGTAGGCCTTGTAGGAGGTGAAGCGGCGGCGCATGGGGTAAATCTCGTCGTTCAGCTCGTCGCGGCTCACGAAGGGGTAACTCTTGCCCTGCACGTAGAAGTTCAGGAAGGGATCGATGGAGCCATTGCCATCAAAGTCAGCGTAGTACAGCTCGGTGGGCTCCTGGGCGCTGGCTTGCAGCGGCGTGTTGAGCCCTAGGTTGCCGGCTATGATGTCGGGCTGCCCGTCCTTGTTCACGTCGGCCACGTGCAGGCTAAACCAGAAACCCTTCTGCGGCGCCGCGAAGTAGCTGCTGGTTTGGTCCTGGAAGCCCTGCGGCGTATTCGTCCACACGCTCAGCGGCATCATCTCACCGCACAGCACCAGGTCTTTGCGGCCATCCCGGTTTAGGTCCACCCACTGCGCATCGGTCACCATACCGGCGTGGGCAAAGGGCACCTCGGCCGCCGCAAACTTGCCGTGGCCGTCGTTGAGCAGCAGGTAGCTAGGGGGCGCCAGCGGGTAGCGGCCCGGCAGCACGCGCCCACCCACAAACAGGTCCTGGTCGCCATCGTTGTCGGCATCCGCCACTCGCACGCAGCTCTTGCTGCCGCCGCTCAGTACTGGCAACCCGCTGGCCGATAGCGTTAAATGACCCTTGCCGTCGTTGAGATACAGCTCGTCCTGCAGCTCGTCCTGGCCGACTTCGTAGAGTGCGTAGCCGCCTTTGGCCAGGTACAAATCGGGGTAGCCGTCGCCGTTGGCATCGAAGAAGGCAGCGGCGGCCACCGTGCCGGCCGGCCGGTCAGTGCCGCGCCCTAGGGGTGCTTCCACGAACTTACCCTCCGCCTGCTGCACGTAGAGCCGGCCCACCTCGCCGGGCGCACCGCTCACAAACAGGTCGTCGCGGCCATCCTTGTTCACGTCGGCCTTGGCCAGCACCGGTGCGGTTTTCGAGTACATAAACAGCATAAGTAGCTGCCGCTTAAAGTCGTTAACGGCCACCTGCTCGGGCGTGAAATCGAACAGCGGCGCGCTGGGTTTAAATAGGGGCTTGGCCGCCACGGGCACCCCTAGGGCGCGGGGCAGGGCGGCCGGCTTGCCCGTGAGCTGGAGCAGCTGGTTGGCCTTTACGCCGGTGAGCAGCTCCGTGGTCTGGTTGGGCCAGTTGATGCGCACGGAGTCAACCCGCGTGGCAGTTCCCAGACCAAAATTGAGGGTCGTGGACACGCACGAGAGGTAGCCCCGGTTGGGGTTCACCTCCTGGTACTGCACCTGGCCGGCCGTGTACACAGATACTTTGGCGCCCACGGCCTGCGTATTCTGGCCGGAGCCCTTTAGTTTCAGGGCCAGGTAGTTGGCGTGGTGGTCTTCGGTGCTGCGGTTGCGGTAGATAGCGGCCGGCTGGTTGATGGTATTCACCACTAGGTCTAGGTCGCCGTCGTTGTCCAGGTCAGCATACACGGCGCCGTTCGACATGTTCGCCTGGTTCAGGCCCCACTCCACCTGCTTGTTGCTAAACGTCAGGTTGCGCTCGTTTTTAAAAATGTAATCGGGCACCGACGTCGAGGGCATGGCCGTCACCAAATCCATCAGCAGAAAGGGCTCGCGAGCCATTGCTTTCTTGATTTTATAATCGCCCCAGTAGCGCAAAAAATCCTTGTTGGTATAGTCGCGCAAATACCCATTGCTGATAAAAATATCCTTGTAGCCGTCGTTATCGAAATCTGCAATGAGCGGACACCAGCTCCAATCAGTTTTAGACACGCCGGCCAGTTGGGCAATTTCGCTAAACGTGCCGTCCCCATTATTCAGGTGCAGCATATTGCGCATGTACTGCGGATATAAATCCTGCCGCAGCATTAGCTCAAACGTTTCGTAATTCTCCTGTAATTGCAGGGACTTCTGGCGGTGATTATCCGCAGGTAGCATGTCCAGTGTGAAAATATCGGGCCGCGCATCATTGTTAAAATCAGCGATATCCACGCCCATCGAGAAGTGCGAATGGTGCCGCAGTGCGCGCTTCGACTGGTCGGTAAACGTGCCGTCGTGATTATTTAAATACAGGTAATCGGGCTCGTTGTAATCGTTGGTTACGTAGACGTCCTGCCAGCCATCTTTATTAATATCCGCCACGGCAATGCCCAGGCCAAACGTGAGCGGACTTTGAATAATACCCGCCGTTTTGGATACGTCTATGAAGTGGCCGGCCTCGTTTTTAAATAGTTTATTACCCGCCAGCGCATCCACTTCGTTTTTGTGGCTGGCGAATTCCATGTTGTCAATCTTTTTGATATTGTGATTGAGCAAAAACATGTCGAGGTCGCCGTCGTTGTCGTAGTCGAAGAAGGCTGCCTGCGTGCTGTAGCCAGGGTCGTCGAGGCCGTAGCGGGCGGCTTCTTCCTGAAACTTAGCGTTGCCCTGGTTAATGAATAGCTGATTGCGGCGCACGTCGTCAGCTTTTTTGCCCGAGTAGCACACGTAGATGTCCAGCAGCCCGTCGCCGTTCACGTCGGCCATGGTGGCACCGGTTTTCCAGCCGTCCTTGCGCCCACCTAGGGCTGGGCTGGCTTGGTCGGTAATGTCTTTGAACTGGAAACCGCCCTGGTTGAGGTACAGCCGGTTGGGCCGCATGTTGCCGGTGAAGAACAAGTCGGGTAGCCCGTCGTTGTTGACGTCGCCCACGGCCACGCCGCCACCGTTGTAGAAATACTCGTAGGACAGGATATTAAGCGCCTCGGTTTCGCTAACGCTGTTGCTGAAGCTGATGCCCGTGTCTGGCGCGCCCAGCAACTGAAACAAGGGCTGCTGAGCCTTGCTGCCTAGCGCCAGGCCTAGGAAAGTGAGCGCGAATAAAAGCCGATAACCGACTACGGCGCAACGGGTGTGCATAAAACTAAGAAGGCTGGAAGTGCGCTAAAACCAAAGAAGCAGGTTACAGAAAGACTTTGCCGGATAAAAGATACTACACCCACGAAACCGAACGGCTATCTATTTTAAGCGGCGGTGTTTCACTAGGTAGGCGGCAAAGGCCAAGCGTGGTGTAGCAGGCGTTTTACCAAGCAGCCAAGCGCCCGCCGCTTCTCGACGAAACGCCCTTGCGGTGCTTGGATGCTAGGCAGGGTGCAGTATCACTTGCCCAGTCCCTAGGGCTTCACGGGTTCGAGTAAGCCTTCGTCGTTGATGCGCAGCGTAGGACTGCCGGCCACGGTAAGCGTGGCCGTAAACTGGTAGGGGGTAGCAGCTAGCTGCAACTGGCCAATGGACCCTAGGGGTGCTACTTTCAGCTCGGCCAGGGTGGTGGCGTAGCGACCGGTCTTTTGTTTGTACTGCTGCTGGCGGTAGTACACCAGCCACAAGTACTGCTTGCGCTGCTCGGCTACGGGCAGCCGCCAGGTGGTGCCCGGCTGGCGCGTAAACTGCAGGTAGCCCCAGCGCTCGGGGTAGTGCATGTTGATAACGCCCTGCGGCGACCACACCCAGTTGTGCTCGGGCAGGTCTTTGCCGGCAGCATCTTGGCGCTTTACATATTTGCTGCCCGCCACTTGCGTGTCCCACTCCACCCGCGAGAAGTTGATGCGCCAGAGCGTGCCCTCCCTAGGGACCTCGAAAGGAAAACCCATGCGCAGATTTCGCAGCGGAATGGCCATTTCCACGGTCCAGCTGCGGTCCTGGTCTTGGGGTTGGTTGAGGGTGCCGTCGAGGTCCACGCCCGACTGCAAGCTGGCCACGTCCCAACTGATGAGCGCATCGCCGCCGTTGCGGTAGGGCTTGGGCAGGTAGAGGTCGAAAATCTTGTTGAGCGCGTTTACCTCAATCTCGAAGTATTGGTGCGTATTGTTATCGGGGTCGATAAAGATTTCGAAGTCGTTGTCCTTGTAGATAATGTCGTCGTGGTGCGTCTGGTAGGCCCAGAGCTGCGGCTCTTGCAACGTGGCGGCCACGAATAACGTCGAGTCGTTCCAGAGCATTTTTACCCGCGTCTGGTAAGTGGGCAGCGGCTTTTTGGCGCCCTCGATGTCCACGAAGGCGGTAGTCCAGGGGGCTTGCTGCCAGGCGCTTTCCTGTAGCTTGCCGTCCATAGCTAGCGGCTGGCTGGTGTGCTGCACCACGTAGCCTTTAGGCGGGGTAAACAGTTCTTCCAGGCCTTTGAAGGCAGCCGGAGAAGTTTGGGTCTGCGCGGACGCGGCCAGCCCTAGGGGCAGCAGCGCGCCGGCAAGCAAGCAGGTTTTTAAGTTGTTCATGTTCATCATCACCCGTTGCGGCGGGTGGTCTACCGCCAAAAAAGAGAGGCTTTACCCCAGGCTCGCCCGGTGTAAAGCCTCTCGTAGTTCTTACGCAGGCAGGTTATTTATCCCACCACACGCGCGAGGTCAGCAAGTCGCCGCCACTCAGGCTCGACACGCCCGCCGCGTAGCCGGTGGGGTTGTTGCCGATTTCGGTTGACGGATAGATTATGCGGCGCGGAATGGTTGCGTTGGTCACGTTGCCGGGGTAGTTGACGGGCGTCAGCACGGGGTAGCCCGAGCGGCGCCAGTTAAACCAGCCCTCGAGGAAGTTGAACGTGGTGCAAGTCTCCAGCCAGTACTGCTCGTTTATCTGTTGCAGCTGGTTAGTCGCCCCTAGGGGGTTGGCCGCTACAAAAGCCGTGATAGTACCCGTCGGGATAGTAGCGTCGGTATCGAACTGGCCCAGCGACTCGAGGGAGCTGCGCAGGCCGTTGGCATAGTGCGTAGAGGCGTTGGAGCCCACGCTCCAGCCGCGGTTGGCAGCCTCTGCCAGCAGGTACTCAGTCTCGGCGTAGGTCAGCAGGTAGATAGGGGCATTGCGCTGAAAGTACACGTTCAGGCGCGGGCGCGAGTAGTTGCCCAGCGGGGCCTGGTCGCCGGTGGTGCCGGTGGCGCCGGGGTAGTCCGAGCGCTTGCGAACATCGTTGGCGCCGCCCGTCAGGTCGTAGCCATTGGGCAGGCCGCGCTGTAGGCTAGGCGTGTTATCGCCGGGCAGCGATTGGTTGGCGTTGTTGATAGCGCCAGCCTGCGGTATCTCGGCGATGGCCCCTAGGCGCGGGTCGTTGGTGTTGCGCAGGTAGTCGATAAGCGTTTTGCTCCACTTCACTTCCCGGAAGTCGTCGGTCGTCAGCAGCGCGTTGGTAGTAGCGTTCTGCGTGTCGCCAAAGCTGATGTCGGTTTTTACGTAGGCATTATCCGATGTGCTGGTCATGGTGCCGGCTGCGGCTGCCTTCTCCGTATAGGTTTTGGCCAGGGTGGGGTTTACCTTGGTCATGCGCATTGCCACGCGCACCATCAGCGAGTAGGCCAGCTTCTTCCACTGGGCTACGTCACCGGCGTAGAGTAGGTCGCCCGAAGCCTTAGGAGCGTTGGCGTCTAGGCCGGCGATAGCTGTATCGAGCTGAGTGAGCAGCGCCGGGTAAATGTCCTGCTGCTTGTCATACTGCGGCGTAGCAATGCCCGCCGTGGCCTGCACGGCCTGCGAGAAAGGTACGTCGCCGTAGGTGTCGGTGATGCGCTGGAATATCATCACCTTCATAATGTTGCTGATGGCGATGACGTTGGCGTAGCGGCTGGTGCTCTGCGTGGTAGCCACGCTGATGGCCTGCTGCAAGCGGCTAATAGCCGTGTAGCCCTGGCTGAAGATGAGCGCTTGGTAGCCGGTAAAGCCGCCTGCGTTCACGTATTTATCGCCGTTGCCGTAGTAGTTGAAGGTGCTGGCCAGGCCCTGGATGGCGGGGGCCTCGTACAGCAATTGCCCGTAGCCAGTGTTGGCGAAAGTTAGCTCGCCGTCGGTGAGCAGGTAGTTAGGGTCGAGGTTGTTAGCTGAGGCTGCGTTGGGGTTGGTATTTATCTGGTCGAGGTATTTCTCCGAGCAGGAAGAACTCCCTAGAAGAGCCGCCAGCGCAACGAAAGGAATTAGCTTTTTCATGGCGTCGCTTACTTAAATTTTACGTTCAGAGTCACGCCGTAGGTGCGGGCGAAGGGCAGCGAGCCGCCTTCTACGCCGGCGTAGGCCACCAGCGGCGAAATGGTATTCTCGGGGTCGATATTGTCGGTGTGCTTGAGGATGGTGAACAGGTTACGACCCACCAGCGACAACGTGATATCTTGGAAAGGCGTGCGCGACAACACGCTTTGGGTGAAGGTGTAGCCTAGCGTTACTTGGCGCATCTTGATGAAGCTGCCATCGAGTACCATCAGCTTCGACACGTTGGCCGCCAGCTGTGGGTAGTAGATGTAGGCCGGTACCGAAACAGTATTAGCAGAGCCATTTTCCGTAACACCCGCAGCTACTACGCCATTCTCGCGGCCCACTAGCGTAGCCTGGTTCAGGCCGCGCACGTACGAGTAGTACTCGGTAGCCGACAGAATTTTATTGTTGAAGCGGTAGTCAATCAAGAACGAGAGCGCTATACCCTTGAAGTTGAAGTCGTTATTCCAGCCGCCGTATAGGTTAGCAATGCCCGAGCCCATGGGCGTCAGGTTGCCACGCAGGGGTACACCATTTGCACCTACTACTACGTTGCCACTTGCGTCGTATTTGTAGTCATAGGCCATAATCTGCGCGATGGGTAAGCCCTTCACAATGGAGATATTGGCGTTCATGGGGCGGTAGGTACCGGTTTGCAGCGGCGTAGGGGTGGCCGTCTGGTCGATATCCAACACCTCGTTCTTCAGCTTGGTGAAGTTAAACGAGGATGTCCAGGTGAACGCACCGCGCTTTACCGGCACCACGGTCAGTAAGGCTTCCACACCGCGGTTGCGAGTAGCGCCCAGGTTTACCGAGCGGCTGTCGAAGCCCGAAGCAACCGACAGGCCAGCGCCTACAATCTCGCCGTTGGTTTGGCGGTCGAAGTAAGCCACATCCAAGCCAATGCGCCCGTTGAAGAACTTCAACTCCGTACCGAGTTCATACTCGCGCAGGCTGAAGGGCCGCAGGTTGGCGTTGGGCAAGCGCGAGTCGAAGTTGGCGCGCGGCGTGCCGTTGATGGGGTTGCCGATGTTGTAATAGAACGCGGTCTGGTAGGGGTTAGCGGGTTCGCCGCTGGTTTTGGCATACGAGGCGCGCAGCTTACCGTAGCTCAGTGCCGACGACTGCAGCAGGTCGGAGAAGATGAAGCTACCCGATACTGAAGGCGTGAAGATGCTACGGTTGCCATTAGGCAACGTCGAGAAGCGGTCGTAACGGCCGGTGGTGCTCAGGGTCAAGAACTTGTAGGTGAAGTCGGCGGTGTAGTACACCGAAGGCGTTATGAGTTCCGTGAACTGATACTCCAAGTTGCGGTTGCGCAAGTTGGTAGGGGTGTACAGGTATGGCACGATGAACTGCCCACCATAGAGGCGGCTGCTCTCGAAGCGGTTGTAGCGGTAGTTACCCCCTAGGCTGGCGCTAACCGTAAAGTCTTGGTTAAGTTGCTTGTTGAACGAGAGCAAAGCGTCGCTGTTCATTTCCAAGCGGGTGCCCAGGGTCAAGTTTTGCAAGCTGCCTTCGCCATTGGTCGTGTAAAGCGTACCGTAGGGCTCCACGTTGAAGCGCCTGTCGCTGGAGTAGTCGTAGCCCGTACGCGCCATCAGCGAGAGATAGTCGGTGAACGCATATTTGGCAGAAACTACGCCAATCAAACGCTTGCGCGACAAGTTGTTGATGTATTGGTTAACTACGAACCAGGGGTTGGTGGTGTAGCTATCCACGTTCCAAGCAGTTTCCAGGCCATTTCGGTTGGGGTTGAAGCCGGGTTGCAGCAGCGACTGGTCGATGTTGGGCGACAGGAACAGGATATTGTTGGCGTTCATTGGCGCATCGCTCAGCTGAGGACGGTTGGTGTCCTCCTGGTCGATGTAGTTAGCCGACAGGTTGAAGCTTAGCTTCTTGGTGAGGTCATACGACGTGGTGAACGTAGCCGTGCGGCGCGCCAGCCCGCTGCTGCGCAAGATAGACTTGTTGTCGAGGTTGGAGAGCGAAAGGCGGTACACGCCTTTTTCGCCGCCGCCCGAAACGGACACGGTATTAGTCCAGGAAGTACCCGTGCGGTAAAACTGGTGGAAGTTGTCGCCCGCCAGCGAGTAGGGGTGCTGCTGTCCGTCGATACCCGTTGTGGCTCGGCCGTCCAACTTCTCACCCCAGGCCGTATTGCCCGAAATGATAGCCGAAGCTTGGTCGGTAGGGCGCAGGTTTTGGCTGCCCTGGCCGTACTGGTCCTGGAAATTGCGGTTGTCCACCGCGTGGTCAAACTGGTAGTTCGAGTTGTACGTGATGGTGGTTTTGTTGCGCAAGCCACTCTTGGTCGTAATCTGGATAACGCCGTTGGCAGCACGTGCTCCGTAGAGGGCCGAGGCTGTCGAGCCTTTCAGCACCGTCATCGTTTCGATGTCGTCGGGGTTGATGTTGCTGATGCCGTCGCCGAGGTCAGCACCGCCCCACTCGCCCGAGCTACCACGCACGGTATTATCCATTGGTACACCGTTGATAACGATGAGCGGCTGCGAAGTGCCCGAAAATGATGTTACGCCCCGGATGTTGAGGCGAGCTGCCGAGCCGGGGCCGCCGCTGGTGCTGCCCACGTTCAAGCCAGCCACGCGGCCCTGCAGCGAAGTAGCTACGTTGGTTTCGCGCGCTACCGACAAGGCCTGGCCGTCTACTTTCGAAACAGAGTAGCCAATCTGGCGCTCGTCCTTTTTGATGCCTAGGGCCGTTACTACAACTTCACCCAGCTGCTTATTGTCTACCGCCATTACTACGTTGATGGAAGAGCGGCCCTTCACGGCTGCCGTCTGGCTGACATACCCTACATAAGAGAAGGTCAGCGAGCCATCGGCTGGTGCGTTAATGACGTAATTGCCATCCACATCGGTAACAGTGCCTTGGTTAGTGCCGCTCACGAGCACGCTCACACCAATGAGAACTTGATTGTCGGATCCGGTTACTTTTCCCGAAACCTTACTCGACTGCGCATAGCCCAGATAGCTCTGGCCGAGCAGTAAGAGTAGTGCAAGAAACTGTAGGATTCTTTTCATGGGTTGTTGAACAAGGTGGTGAGATTTAAATGGAGTGTTTAAGTGGGGCGGAGTAGGAGTGTAGAGAAGATGCTAAAAGCTTTTCTTACAACAGATAAACAACTGATATTTAACATTCTGGACCTTAAATCAACTAACTGAGATAGATGGGATAGCTGGCGTCGAGCAGTAATACTTATTAAACTATACTCATTCTATTAAGCTAGCCTTATATCTGTATAAGCAAGCTTATTATTGCCAATTAAATAATGAAATAAAAAATAATTAGAGTATATACTACTTGCTTTTAAGCAAAGCAGAATACACCTGTTTTTTTAACTATAAAATGGGTAATAACACCTTTGATAAAACGCCTTTTTATTACACTTAAAAGACTTTATTATTTGCTACTTATTGATTGTAAAAATCAGCTTATATGGATAAGCTTTAAGCAAAGTAATAGCTTTTATGTCAGGGTCTTATTAAAACAGAAAGCTGTTATGTATAGGTTAAGCCAAAAGTAAGCAATTGTTAGCTCTTAAGCAAATAAATGCTATAAAATAGCCTATAAAGCAACGTAGTGCAAATGCAAAAATAACCTACGGCTGGCCATACGCTGCTCAGCCTTGGCAATGGCGTAGTCGTGGCCAGCTTCAAGGTAAAGCAACTCGAAAAAAAGACGGAATGTCAGGTATTTTTACGTATTGCGAGTAGTTTTTTTCGCTAATCAACACTAGGTATCTAATTCAGCTTACTGCATCACCGACCGGGGTCGGTCGGCCGGGGCCACACCCCAGGTAGGACTAGGCTTGGGACCCATTTCCATGACCAGCGTGCCGCCCTGCACCAGGTCCTGGTGCCGGATGTAGGACTTGCGGTAGGGCTTGCCGTTGAGCGTGACGCGCTGGATGTACTTGTTGGCGGCGCTGTTGTTCTTCGCGTTGATGGTGAGTGCCTTGCCACCACTCAGCGCAATAATTGCTTGGTTGATAGAGGGGCTGCCGAAGACGAAGTTGCCGTTGGCTGGGTTGGGCTGGTAGAAGCCTAGGGTCGAAAGCACGTGCCAGGCCGACATCTGCCCCACGTCTTCGTTGCCGATAATGCCGTCGGGCTTGGTGGTGTAGAAATTGTCGGTGATGAAGCGCACTTTCTCGGCCGTTTTCCAGGGCTGGCCCACGTAGCTATAGAGGTAGGTGATGTGGTGGCCCGGCTCGTTGCCGTGGGCATACATACCGATGAGGCCCGAGATGTCGGGTGAAGCCTCGGCGCCCATGTCGCCCTTCACGGTGAACAGCGAGTCGAGCTTTTGGCTAAAGCGCTTTTCGCCCCCTAGGAGGCCGATGAGGCCTTCCACATCTTGCGGCACCAGCCAGGTGTACTGCCAGGCGTTGCCCTCGGTGAAATCACTTTTCATGTGCACCGACGAGAACGGGCTGAACGGTGTGCGCCACTCGGTTTGCGACACGCGGCCGCGCATGAAGCCTACGCGCTTGTCGAAGTAGTTCTGGTAGTTTTTGGCGCGCTTGCTGAAGTAAGCGTAGTCCTCCTTTTTGCCCATCTGTTTGGCCATCTGCGCGATGCACCAGTCGTCGATGGCATACTCCAGGCCTTTCGATACGTTCTCGACTTCGCTATCCGCCGGAATGAACCCTAGGGCCTTCACCGACTTCAAGCCAAACTCGTCGCGCATAGCGGTGGCTTTCACAGCCTCAAAAGCTAGGTTGGCATCGAAGCCTTTAAACCCTTTCAGATAGGCATCGACTACCACCGGCACGGCGCTGTAGCCCACCATGCAGTTGGTCTCGTTGGCCATGAGGTGCCACACCGGCAGCTTGCCCTGCTGCTGGTAGATGGCCAGCATGGTGCTCACCATGTCGTTGACGCGCTTGGGTTGCAGCAGCGTAAAGAGCGGGTGCGCGGCCCGGTAGGTATCCCAGAGCGAGAAGGTAGTGTAGTTGGTGAAGCCGGGGTTGGGGTGCACCTTCTTGTCGGTGCCCCAATAATCGCCGTTGTGGTCGTTGAAAATCGATGGAGCTACCATGGTGTGGTAGAGCGCCGTGTAGAAGGTCTTCATGCGGGCTGGGTCGGCCTGAATGCGCACTTTTTGCAGATCCTGGTTCCAGGCCTCGTCGGCGGCAGTTACCACTTTATGGAAATTCCAACCCGGGATTTCGGCCCGGATATTAGCCAGCGCGTTGGTGGTGCTGACGGGCGAGATGCCCACTTTCAGCTTCACCACTTCGCCTTCCTTGGTGGCAAAGGTTACTACCCCCTTCAGGCGGTTGCCGCTGGCGGCGGGTGTGGTGGTGCCTAGGGTATCGGTTACTTGCAGGCTAGTGAATTCGCGAATGGGTTTCGAGAAAACGGCCGCGAAGTACAGGCGCTGGTCCTTGGCCCAGCCCTTGGAGAAGCGGTAGCCCACCAGGGTGCTGTCGTTGAGCTTTTCAAGGTGAGTATCAGTGGCTTGGTCCCAGCCGATGCCCTGCTGCAAGTCGAACACCAGATGCGCCGCATTGGACTTGGGGAACGTGTACTGGTGGAAGCCCACCCGCTCGGTGGCCGTTAGCTCGGCCTTGATGTTGTAGCGTTTGAGGCGCACGCTGTAGTAGCCGGGCCGCACGCGCTCATCTTTGTGCGAAAACAGCGAAATGAATCCTCGCTGCGGGTTTTTGAGCGTGCCCTTTACTACGCGTACTTCGCCGATGGTGGGCATTACGGCCACGTCGCCTAGGTCGCCGATGCCGGTGCCGCTGAGGTGGGTGTGCGAAAAGCCCACGATGGTGGAGTCGGAGTAGTGGTAGCCCGAGCACCAGTCCCAGCCCTCCGAGCGGTTGACCGGACCGAGCTGCACGCCCCCAAATGGCACGTTGGCCCCCAAAAACACGTGGCCGTGAAACCCAGTGCCGATGTAGGGGTCGACGTACTGCGTGAGGCTGGCCGCCGGGGCCGGGCGCGGGGCCTTGCGCGGTGGGGTGCCGGCCGAGGCGGCAAGGGCCGCGAGGCCGCAAGCCAGCGCGGCTACCGAAAAACGAAACTGGGTGGGACAGAACTTCATAAAACGCACGAAATCAACTGAAGCGGAGAGGGAGCGCCAAGGCCTGGCTGGGAGGGCCTAGGGGGATGAGCGCGTGAAAAGCGGTCAGTGCCGGAGCCAGCTGGCGGGCACGGGCTGCGGCGGGCTGCCGTTGAGACTGTATTTCAATAGCAGCGAGTAGCCGCCGCCGCCCTCCACAAAGTCGAGCGCGAACGGCTGCAAGCCTTTATCCAAAGCGACCTGGCCACTTTTCTCAATGGCTGAGTGCAGGCCACCATTATCTACCACCATCCGGTCGGCGATGCGCAGGATGCCACCGTCGTCGCAAGTCAGGTAAAAGGTGTAGATACCTGTAGTCGGTACGTTTAGGTAGCCCCGGAACTGCACGCCGAACTTGTCGGTCTCGGCTTGCTTGGGCACGGCTACGGCCTCTACCACTGTGCTGCCTTTGGCTGTGGCCTGCTGCATGGTGGCCGATTTCGGGAAGTAGCCGTCGAAGTAGGTAGCCGTCAGGCCGGCGGAGGTCGCTGGGGTCCGCGCTGGCTCGGCGTAGCGCTGCTGCTGGTAGTGGATGGTGTAGGTGTCGCCTTTCAGACCCTCGGGGGTGTAGGCGGCCAGCTTGATGCTCGTGGGCTGGCTGATGGGTAGGGGCTTGGCCAGCACCGGCGAGGTGGCTGTGGGTGCGCTACCGTCGGTGGTGTAGTGCAGCGTCAGGTTGTCGAGCGGCTTCTGCACGGCCAGCGTGGTGCTGGTGGTGAATACGCTTTCTTCCACGAAACCGTCCAGGTCGGGCACGCGGTAGTGCACTCCTAGCTGCCCTAGGCGGGGGTAGTGCGCCTTGAGGCGCTGCTGGTAGGCGGCGAAGTCGGGCTTGTTGGTCCATACTACTTCAGCCAGAGCCGTCATGCGGGGCAGCACCATATAGTCGGCGCGGTTCTCGGTGGGCACTTGCTCGGTCCAGAGGTTGGCCTGGGCCCCTAGGATGGCTTTTGCGGCGTCGGTGCCTATCAGCGCCGGTGGGGTGGGCTGCAGCTGGTACACCTGGGCCAGCGAGTTTTTATCGGGCAGGTAGTCGAAGTACAGCGGGTTGTTGGGGGTCATCACGACCTGGTTGCCGTTGCGGGCGGCGCGCAGGGGCGCGTCGGGCACCCAGGTGCGCCAGTACATGACGGTGGCCGAGGCATCTACGCCGCCGTCGAGCAGTTCGTCCCAGCCTATCATCTTCTTGCCCTTGCTCTGCAAAAACCGTTCGATGCGGCGCACGAAATAGCTCTGCAGCTCATTCACGTTCTTGAGGCCTTCGCGCTGCATCAGCTCGGTGCAGGCGCCGGCCTGGGCCCAAGTGGTTTTCTCCACCTCGTCGGCCCCGATGTGCACGTAGCGGCTCGGGAAGAGGGCGGCCACCTCGCTCAGCACGTTTTGGACAAACTCGTAGGTGCCTTCGTTGCAGGGGCACAGCGGCACCGAAAACTCCTTCCCCCAGGTAGCAGTGCCCGTGCAGCTCAGGGCGGGGTAGGCGCGCAGGGCGGCCATCATGTGGCCGGGCATGTCGATTTCGGGGATGATTTCGACGTGCCGCGCCGCCGCGAAGGCGATAATGTCCTTGAGCTGCTGCTGGGTGTAAAAGCCGCCGTACTCGGTGCGGCCGTTGTGCTGGCGCAGGTGCTTGGGGTCGAGAGCAAAATCAGGATTGTTTTTCGACTTCCTAATACAGGCCGAATCTTGGTTGTTGAGCGTGCGCCAGGCCCCTAGGGTGGTCAGCTCGGGATATTTCTTGATTTCGATGCGCCAGCCCTGGTCGTCGGTCAGGTGCAGATGCAGCTTGTTGAACTTGTAGAGCGCCAGCAGGTCGAGGTACTTCTTGAGGTACTCAACCGAGAAGAAGTGGCGCGATACGTCGAGGTGCATGCCGCGCCAGCTGTAGGCCGGCTGGTCTTGAATCTGCACGGCAGGCAGACGCAGCATGGTGGCTTTGCCCGGCTTTTCGATGGTGGGCGGCAGCAGTTGCCGCACCGTTTGCACCGCCCGGAACATGCCGGCCGGTTCCTTGGCCGCCAGCGTCACGCGCTGGGGCGTGATGGTGAGGCGGTAGCCCTCGGGCGCCGTGATGGTTTTGTCGTATACTAGTGCAATGCTGCCCGCGGCGGCCAGCGTGGTTTGCTTGAGCGGCTGACCTAGGCCATGGGTTAGCAGGCTTTGCAGCTGCTGCGCTTCGGAAGCGAATGTCTTGGCCCCGCCCGGCAGCGCCAGGCTAGTGGCGCGCGTAACCGTGAAGCTACCGCTAGCCGGCACCAGCGAAGTCGGGTACGGAATCAGGGGGTAGGCCGTGCCCGCTGACTGCGCGCCCGCCGCCCGCCCTAGCAGCAGGCATCCAACTAAGCAAAGGAGTGGTTTGGCGGACATACTAAGATTAAAAATCGTTTGTCATGCTGAGCGCAGCCGAAGCATCTCTCCCGCTTCGTTGCAATGGCTTAGAGGAAGCGGTAGAGATGCTTCGACAAGCTCAGCATGACGGTTAGTTATCTTATGTTTTGACTATTACTTGCTGGCTACGGGCACGAGTTGCTTGGTCACGTTCCAGCCTTCTACCGATACTACGGGGGTAGGGGCACCGGGCGTGGGCGTGTAGTCGAGCGTCACGGTTTGGCTTTGCCCAGGCAGCACCGACACGTAGTTATCGCTGTAAAACACCGGCAGGATGCGTTTCTGGGTGCTGGGATTCACTAGGGCCACGCGGTTGAAGAAGGCCACTGGCGCCCCCGCAGGGTTGCTGAGCGTGACTTCCAGCTTGCCGGGGGCTACTTGCCGGGTAGTCACCCTAGGGCTCGCTTTGGCCATCGTTTTCAGGCCCGAGTACTCGCCCTTGGCATCGGGCAGCCAGTAGAAGTTGTTGCTGATGACCTGCTTGTTGAAGTCCTGCAATTGCAGCGATAGGAACATGCCCTGCTGCTGGCCCAGCCGCCGCACCAGCCCCTTGATGGGCAGGTAGCGCTTGGAGGACGAGGGGTTAATTTCGACGATTACCTGCGTGACGGGCGTTTTTTTGCCGGCCATGTCGTAGGCATCCACCACCAGCATCAGGTCGCGCTTCACCTCAAAGCTGTTGTTGACGAGCGTCACCATGCTGTCCACGGGGTTGTACATCACGTGCAGCGGTTCGCTGCCGGTGCGCAGGCCGTAGAGGCAGGCGTTGGGGTCGAGGTAGTAGTCATACATCTGGCCACGCAGGGAAGTCCAGGGGTTCTGTGTTTTCCAGATGATGCTGCCCGTGTACCAGTCCCACATGTGCGCGCTGAAGCCTTCCATGAGGGCGCGGTACTGGTCGTAGTTCACAAGCTGGGCCTTTAGGCCGAAGTCGCGGATGTCCTTGGGCGCGCCGTAGGGCAGCAGGTACTGCTCGTAGCCGATGTAGGTGTGGTAGGTCCACACCGAGTCTACCTGCTCGGTAGGCTTGGCGGTGGGCCCTAGGTAGCGCGGCGGCACCATATTGGCGGGCGGCAGGAAGCGCTCCAGCGACTCTGCATCGCCCACGCCCACCGAGCCTACTTCCGAGTTGAAGGGGAAGGTGCGGTGCCCCCAGAAGGTACTAATCGGCTGAATACCATAGGGTCCGTCGCCGTTGCCACCTAGATTGTTGTACGACATGCTGTCCGCGTTGGAGAACGGAATGAACCAGCGCGTGCCGTCGAGGCGGGGTAGCAGCGTGTCTTGCATGGCCGCTAGGATATCCTGGGGAGGCGTAATCTCGTTGCCGCCGCACCAAATGGCCAGCGAGGCGTAGTTGCGCACCATTTTTACCTGGTCGGCCACCGAGTTTACAAATAGTCGGTGGTCGTTGGGGTACTGGCGGCGGGTGTATTGGTCTTCCAGCTTCTGGGGGTCCACCCAGCGGCCGTTGGCGTCGCCACTCATCCAGAAGTCCTGCATCACGAGCATCCCGTACTTGTCGCAAGCCTCGTAAAACTCGGGCCGCTCGACCAGCGCGCCGCCCCACACCCGAATCAGATTCAGGTTCATATCGCGGTGAAACCGGATTTCGGCATCGTAGCGCGCCTTGGTGAAGCGCAGCATCGCATCCGAAATAATCCAGTTGCCACCCTTGATAAACAGCTTTTGGCCATTCACCAGCACCTGCATGCTTTCGGTCTTGCTGTTCCACTGGTGCCGAATTTCGCGCACACCCACTTGCAGATTTTCCTCATCCGACACCATTTTGCCGCCCGTCAGGAATTGTACCTTTGAAGGGTAGAGGTTTTGCGGGCCGTAGCCGTTGGGCCACCACAGCTTGGGGTTTTGCAGCGTGAGCACGGGCAAACTCACCTGCTTGGTGCTGCGGGCGGGCACCGTCACAGTCTGCTCCACTAGCTGGCCCCCTAGGGTGTACTGCACCACGCCGGCCACCGGCTTAGCGGTCGGGTTTTCCAGCTCGGTCGTTACCTGAATGGTGGCCGGCGCCTGCGCACCTTTGGGCTGGCGCACGCCGGGCACGCGGGTTATCACGTGCGGATTCTTGACGTTGACCGCCCGCGTTTTCTCAATCGTTACCTTGTCCCAGATGCCCGTATTGCGGTCACGGATAGGCCGAATCCAGTCCCAGCCGGCCGTGTACTGCGTGCTCACGTTGCGGGCAATGGTGCCGTCGCCGCCCTGGCCGCCGTTGGGATTGCCCACCGGGTCGGGCGGGTACACCACCACCGCCAGGCGGTTGCGGCCGCTCTTGGCCAGGTAGGGCGTGATGTTGTAGGCCTGCCGCAAGAACATGCCGTGGTGCGTCTGCTTATTGAGCTTCTGCCCGTTCAGGTACACCTCACAGCTGTAGTTCACGCCGCGCAGGTGCAGCCACACCTGGCCGTCGCCCGCGGCCGGCGCCTCCTGAAAGTCCTTAACAAACCAGTAGGTGTAGTAGTCGCGCCCGGTTTTGTAGATATCCGGGATGCGCTCATTGTTCATCCCGAAGAACGGGTCAGGTACCTGCTTGTTAGTCAGCTGAGTCGTCAGTACCGTGCCCGGCACCACGGCCGGCTGCCAGTTCCCTAGGGCATAGCTCGGCTGCGAAAGCTGCGCGCCCGTAACCGTGACTTTGCTGATGGGCTGGGCCACCCAGCCGGAGTTCAGCTCGTAGCGTTGCTGGGCAGCCAACGGCGAAATGCTGGCTAGCGCAAGAAGGAAAAGCAGGTAGCGAAATCTTGTCATTCGAGAAAGGGACCTCAAGCCTCTTATTTTTTAACTGTCATGCTGAGCTTGTCGAAGCATCTCTCCCACTTCGTTGAGTGGCTTTTCAACGAAGTGGGAGAGATGCTTCGACAAGCTCAGCATGACACTGCATACATATTTAGTGTGCTGTAGTCACCCTAGGCCCGCCGAACCTTGTGCCCGACTGCGCCATAGAACAGGATGAACAAGTAGCACGGAATAACCAGCCAGTAAGCGTGTTGCGCCGTGAAGTGGTCGGCCAGCAGGCCGTACACCGGCGGCAGCACCGCGCCCCCGGCCAGCGCCATGATGAGCAGCGACGAGCCCAGCTTGGTAAAGCCCCCCAGCCCCTCGATGGCCAGCGGCCAGATGGCGGGGTAAATAAGCGAATTGGCCAGCCCCAGCAGCGAGATAAACAGCACCGAAGTGTAGCCGTGGGTGGCCAGGGCCCCTAGGGCAAAAATGACCCCCGTAATGGCCGAAACCTGCAAGGCCTTCTCCTGCGAGATAAATCGCGGAATGGCCACGATACCCACGCCGTAGCCCACAATCATGGCCACCAGCGTGCAGGTGGTGAAGAACTTGGCGGTGCTGAGGGCGATGCCCTGCGACGCGCCGTAGCTAATGATGGTGTCGCCAGCAATCACCTCGACGCCCACGTACAGGAACATGGCGAGGGCCCCAAACAGCAAGTGCGGAAAGTGGAAGATGCTCGACTTGTTGGTGTTGGCGGCGGCCACAACTTCGTCCTCGTGGTCGGTATCAATTTCGGGCAGCGACGAGAAAAAGATGAGCACGGCCAGCAGCACCAGCACGGCTAGCATAAGCAGGTAGGGCGTAACCACGCGGGCGGCCAAAGCGTCTAGCTCGGCAGCCTTGACGGTGGCGCTCATGCTGCCGAGGCGCTTCACTAGGGCGTCGGCGTCTTTGAGGGCCACGGCGCCTAGGGCCACTGGTGCCAGCGCCCCGGCCACCTTGTTGCAGATGCCCATGATGCTGATGCGCTTGGCGGCGCTTTCGCGCGGGCCCAGGATGGTGATGTACGGACTAGCGGCCGTTTGCAGCACGGCCAGGCCGGTGCCCTGCACAAACAAGCCCAGCAAAAACAGCCCGTAGGTGCGCGTGAGGGCGGCCGGCACAAACAGCAGCGCCCCGATGCCCATTACCAGCAGGCCGGCCGACATGCCTTTCTTAAACCCGGTAGCTTTCAGCACCCAGGCCGATGGCACGGCCATTACCAAATAGGAGATGTAGAAGGCAAACGCGACCAAATAGGCCTCGAAGTTGGTCAGCTCGCAGGCGATGCGTAGGTACGGAATGAGCACCGAGTTGAGCCAGGTGACGAACCCGAAGATGAAAAACAGCGCGCCGATGATGACAATCGAGCGGTTCTGCTGGCTGCTGGCCGGGGGGGCAGAGGCGGTAACTGCGTGGGGCATAGGAGGCGAGAGAAAAAAGGCGAGCGAATAGGGTGGGAACTGGTAAGTGGAGTAGGGGCAATGTTAGCGAGCGGCCGGCGCGCCGGTGGGGTGCAAAAGGACCTCCTGCTTCATGGGGCAAAGGGCGGCGGCGCCCAGTACGGCCGCGTGGCTGAGCTGGGAGGGCGCAATAAGCAGGCGCTCGGTCACTTGCTTGAACGGAAACGCCGCCAAGCTTTCGGACAGGCCGCCTTGAAAAAACTCGAAGCTCCCACTAACCGAGCCCCCCAGGAAAATGGCTTCAGGCGCCAGGCCGTACAGGATTATCTGCACGGCGCGGCCCAGGTGGCGGCCAAACTCGGCAAACAGCGCCAGCGCCTCGGCGTCGCCGCCTTGGGCGCGGGCGTGCCACTCGCCGCCCGGCCGGCCGGTGCGCTGCGCAAAGAACTTGCCGCTGCAATAGTCCTCCACGGTTTTGTCGAGGTAGGGGATGCAGCCAAACTCGCCGGCGCTCGCCAGTGTGCCCGAATACAGCTGGTGGTTGATGATGATGCCGGCTCCTAGGCCCGTGCCCAGGGCCAGGCCCACCAGGTGGGCGTAGGGCTGGCCCTGGCCGTACATCTTCTCGCCCACGGCAAAGGCGTTGGCGTCGTTGGTGAGGTACACCGGCTTGCCGAAGCACTGCGTCAGGTACTGCTTCAGGTGCACCTCGCGCCACGACGGAATGTTCTGCACGTTGTGCACGATGCCGTTTTCCTCGTCTACCAGCCCCGGCACGCCGATGCCGATACCGGCCACGTCGGCATCGACCAGCGGCGCCAACTGCTGCGCCAGCTCGGCCAGAATCTGCGCCTGGGGCGCCGTAGCCGACGTGTCGAAGCGCACCTCGCGCACCAGCTCGCCCGCCTGCACGACGCCCACGTGCACCTTCGTGCCGCCAATGTCTACGCCTAGGTACTTGGGGTTGGGCATATAATTCGAGTTACTTACATAAGTCAGGCAGCGCGCAGGGAAGCAGCTCGCGTGGCGCGGTAAATGCTAGCCTTCCTAAGCAGTAGCCACGAAGCGAGCAAGATGCGGCGCGGCGCGCTGCCTGACAACTTTTACTACCTTCTCCTCCTAAAACTTGTAGCGCACGAACGCCTCCATGGCCTCGTAGTTGGCCATGCCCAGGCGGTCGTATTGCTGGGCGGTTTCGCGGTTGCGGTGCTCGGCGCGCACCCAGAACTCGCGGGCGTCGTCGCCGGGGAACACGGGCGTATCCTTCTGGCTCTGGTGCTTGAAGATGGCGTTGCGCTTGCGCAGCACCTCCTGCGGCGACAGCGGCACGGCCATCTCAATCTCGTAGGGCTTGAACTCGTGCCACGCGCCGCGGTACATCCATACCCAGCAGTCTGCCACCCAGGCTTCGGTCTGGCGCAGGCGGCGCAGGGCCTCCAGCACGATGTTGAAGCACACGATGTGCGTGCCGTTGGGGTCGGCAAAGTCGCCGGCCACGAACACCTGCTGCGGCTTCACCTGCCGGAGCAGGTCCATTGTCAGCTCGACGTCCTGGTCCGTTACCGAGAGCTTCGCCGTCCGGCCCGACTCGTAAAAGGGCAGCGCCTGGAAGTGAATGTGGTCGTCGGCAAGGCCGGCGTAGCGCGCCCCCGCAATGGCCTCGCTCTTGCGAATGAAGCTCTTGACGTTGCGAATTTCCTGGCTATCAGGCTGGTTGGGCCGCTTGTGCTGGATGAACTGCCGCATGTTGTCGTACACGCTTTGCAGCTGGGCGGTGTCCCTACCCAGGCTCCGGTCGAAGTCGATGGCGAACTCCACGTAGCGCAGCACGTCGTCGTCCCACACGGCCGTGTTGCCCGAGGTTTGGTAGGCCACGTGCACGTCGTGGCCCTGGTCGATGAGGCGGATGAAGGTGCCGCCCATCGAAATCACGTCGTCGTCGGGGTGGGGCGAAAACACGATAACGCGCTTCTTCTCGGGTAGGGCCCGCTCGGGGCGCTGCGAGTCGTCGGCGCCCGGCTTGCCGCCCGGCCACCCCGTAATGGTGTGCTGCAGCTGGTTGAAGATGTGGATGTTGATGGTATAGGCCGGGCCGCGCTCGGTCACCAGCTGGGCCATGCCGTGGGCGTTGTAGTCCTCGTCGGTCAGCTTCAGAATAGGCTTGCCTAGGGTGTTCGACAGCCAGATAACCGCCTTCTTAATCAGCTGCTCGTCCCACTCGCAGTCCTTCACCAGCCAGGGTTTGTCGAAGCGCGTGAGCTCGGCCGCCGCGTCCTCGTCCAGCACAAACTCCACGTTATCGGCCAGTTGCAGGTAGGTGGCCGGTACCTCGCTCGATACCTCGCCCTCCACGGCCTTCTTGATGATGGGCGCCTTGTTGCCGCTCCACGCCATCAGAATGATTTCGTGGGCCTTGAAGATGGTACCGATGCCCATCGTGATGGCCTTGGTGGGCACGTTCTCCTTGCCGCCGAAGTCGCGCGAGGCGTCGCGGCGCGTCAGGTCGTCCAGCGTCACCAGGCGCGTGCCCGAGTTGGGGGCCGAGCCGGGCTCATTAAAGCCCACGTGGCCCGTGCGCCCGATGCCCAGAATCTGCAAGTCCAGCCCGCCAAGCGCTTCTATCTGCCGCTCGTAGTTCAGGCAGAACGCGGCCACCGCGTCGGGGGCCAGCGTGCCGTCGGGGATGTGCACGTTGGCCCGCTCGATGTCGATGTGGTCGAACAGGTTCTCGTTCATGAACGTCACGTAGCTCTGCGGCGACGTGGGCTGCATGGGGTAGTACTCGTCGAGGTTGAACGTCACCACGTTGCGGAAGCTCAGGCCTTCTTCGCGGTGCAGGCGCACCAGCTCTTCGTACACGCCCACCGGGGTGGCGCCCGTGGCCAGGCCCAGCACGGCCTGCTCGCCCCGGCCCTGCTTGTCGCGGATGAGGGCGGCAATGCGCTCGGCTACCTTGGCCGAGGCAATCCGCTTGCTGCTAAACACCGTCACCGGCAGCTTTTCAAAACGAGTTTCCTCCAGGAGGTTCAGTCGGTTCATGAGGGGTAGCGAAACGTGTTGCATGGCGGCAAGCTGGCGAAGTGGCGGAAATGCGAAGGTGTTGGAGGTGAGGTAGGTAAAGTGGTTGCGCAAGGCCCCAGGGGCCCTAGGCTAGTTCGAGGTAGCTTTCGAAGATATTTTCCATCACGGTAGCCACCGAGCCCAGTATCACGGCGTTCTGGCCCAGCTCCGATACCACCAGGGTGGTGCGCTCGCGCAGCTGGGCCATGCAGTAGGTGTTGATGGCCTGCTGAATATTGGGCAGAATGAACTGCTTGGCCTGCGCCACCGCACCCCCCAAAATAATCAACTCAGGGTTAAAGAGTTGGGTAAGAATGGCGATGCCTTTGCCCAGGTTGGTGCCCACCTCGGCCAGGATGTTGATGGCGAATTGGTCGCCTTGGTGGGCAGCCTCGTACACGCGCTCGGGCTCGAGCTGCGCTATCTGCGGGGCCGGCAGCTGGCTCAGCAGGGTGTGCTGCCCCGCCTGAATGCCGGCCTTGGCGATGCGCACCACGGCGCTGCCCGACGCCACCGTTTCGAGGCAGCCGCGCTTGCCGCAGTGGCACAGCGCGCCGCCATCCACGAGCGGAATGTGGCCAAACTCGCCCGCAAAGCCCGAGCCGCCGACGCGCAGCTTGCCGTCCAGTATTACGCCCATGCCAATGCCCCAGTCCATGGACAGCACCAGCACGTCGCGCTGGCCGTGCGCCAGGCCAAAGCGGTACTCGGCCAGGGCCGCGCTCTTGGCGTCGTTTTGCAGGAAGACCGGCCGGCCAAACTGCTGTTCCAGCAGCTGTTGCAGCGATTCTTGCTCGCCGGCCGTGAGCAGGTAAGTATGGTTGTTGCCCTCTTTCGAATCAACCAGGCCCGGCATGCTGATGCCCACGCCCACCAGCTTTTTTGCCTCGATGCCCGCCTCCTCCAGCAGGGCGCGCGCGTGTTCGTGCAGTTGCGGCAGGGCCCCTAGGTCGGGCGTCAGCTCGATGCCGAATGTGTGTACCCCACTGATAATATGATTGTTATTATCAAAAATAGCCATCCGCGTCTTAAACTGCTCCATGTGAATGCTCAGCACGAACAGCGAGCCGTCGCACAGCCCGTACAGCTCTGGCTTGCGCCCCCCTAGGGACTTGCCCCGCCCCTGCTTTTCCACCAGCCCCTCGGCCACCAGCTCGTTGAGCATGGCGATGGACGTGGGCGAGCTGATGTTGAACCGCGTGCAGATATCGGCGTTGGTCTTGGCTCCCTTCACATACAAGTGCTTCACTATCTTGAGCTTCTGCAAATGCTTGCGTCGCTCAATGTTAGTGAGCCGCGCGACATGCGTTTCCTCCAGGGCCAGTAATGAACTCATGCGGAAGGGACTACTATTTTTTTGGTAAATAAACTTGCTTTTTTGGAAAGACCCAAGAACTTTTATAAAATTTTTATAAAAGTCAACTCAGAAGCATAAAAAAATGAGAGAATAAGCGCCTGCTTGTTCTCTCATTTCGCTTTTCAGCATCCTAGGGTTCACTTCGCTGGCAGCACCACGTACCTAATATTCTGGCGAGATGCTGCGCTGCATGACTGTTAGCTACTGCGCCTTTTCCACTGCTTGGGCGACCTTGAACTGCGCTTTCAGCCGAACGTCCTCCGACGAGGCGCCGACCTGCGCCGTGAAGGTGCCCGGCTCCACTACCCATTTCAGGCGGCCGTTGAGCAGCATCAGGTCTTCGGCCGTTAGCTCGAAGGCGACTTCCTGCTGCTCGCCGGCCCCTAGGGTGAGGCGCTGGAATTTCTTGAGCTGCTTCACCGGCGTTACTACCGAACTCACGTCGTCGGTTAGGTAAAGCTGGGCTACCTCGTCGCCGGCCCGCGCGCTGGTGTTTTTAACCTTGAACTGCACTTTTACCTGCACCGCGCCCTGGGTTTCGACGGGGGTTACTTGCAAGTTGGAGTACTCGAACTTGCTGTAGCTCAGCCCGTGGCCGAAGCTGTAGAGTGGCTTGTTATCCAGCTCGACGTAGCCGTGGGTGACGGGGCGTTTGGCGTTGTAGTACACCGGCAGCTGGCCCACACTTTTGGGCACCGAGATGGGCAGGCGGCCGGCGGGGTTGTAGTCGCCAAACAGCACGTCGGCTACGGCGTGGCCGCCTTCCTGGCCGGGGTACCACGCATCCACCAGGGCCGGCACGTGGGCGGCCATCCAATTGAGGTTCAGCGGGCGGCCCTTAATGAGCACCACCACTACCGGCGTGCCGGTGGCCACCACGGCTTGCAGCAATTGCTGCTGCTTGCCCAGCAGGTCGAGCGAGGCGCGGTCGTAGCCCTCACCGCTCTCCATGTCGCTGATAGCCTCGTTTTTAGCTGCAGCCGTGACGGTGGCCGCACCGGTACTTTGGTACTCGGTTTTGAAGTCGCGGGCGCTGGAGCCCCCTAGGACCACCACCGCCACCTGAGCCTGCTTGGCGGCGGCCACGGCCTCGGCAATGTTGGCGCTTGTGGTGTCGCGGATGGCGCAGCCCTTGGCGTAGGTCACCTGCGCGGCCGGCAGCTTGGCCCGAATGCCTTCGAGCACCGTCACCACGTTACTTTCGGGCTGGGGCGCGGTGTAATCGCCGAGCTGATTGTACATGTTGTCGGCATTGGGGCCGATGACGGCGATGCGCTGCAAAGTTTTGGCCAGCGGCAGGGCGTTATGGTCATTCTTCAGCAGTACCACCGACTCGCGGGCTACCTGCCGGGCCAGCTGCACGTTGGCGGGCGTGTGTACCTGCTTGGCGGCCTTGGCGGGGTCCACGTAGGGGTTTTCGAAGAGGCCCATTTCAAATTTCACCCGCAACACGCGGCCCACGGCGCGGTCCAGCACCTCGGGCGACACCAGCTTCTGCTGCACGGCGGCTAGCAGTTCCTTGTCGTAGCCGTAGCCGCTCAGGTCGTCGTCGAGGCCGGCGTTGATGGCCAGCGCGGCGGCCTCGGGGGCCGTGGCGGCCACGTGGTGGTTGCCCACCAGGCCCGAAATACTCCCGAGGTCCGACACCGTGAAGCCCAGAAAGCCCCACTGCTGACGCAGCACGTCGGTGAGCAAGTACGGATTGGCCGAGCACGGCACCCCATCGATGGAATTGTAAGCCGTCATAATGGACTGGGCACCAGCCTTCACCGCCGCCCGGAAGGGGGGGAGGAAGCTCTGAAACAGCTCGCGCTGGCCGGTGCTGATGCTGCCGCCGTTGTGGCCGCCCTCGGGCGTGCCGTAGGCCGTGAAGTGCTTGAGCGTGGAGACGATGTTGGCGCCGCTCTTGAGGCTGCTGCCCTGGAAGCCCTGCACCATGGCCACGCCCATCTGGCCGTTGAGCACCGGGTCTTCGCCGTAGGTTTCCTCCACCCGCGACCAGCGCGGCTCGCGGGCCAAATCCAGCACCGGGCCGTAGCCGATGTGGGCGCCCTGCGCCCGCGCCTCCTGGGCAATGGCCGTGGCCATGCGCTTAATCAGGGCCGGGTCCCAGGTGCTGCTTTGGCCGATGGACGTGGGGAACACCGTGGTGCCGATGGCCATGTGGCCGTGCGGGCACTCCTCGGCCAGCAGCAGCGGAATGTGCAGCCGCGTGTGCTCCACGGCGTATTTCTGCAGGGCGTTGGTGGCCTCGGCAGCCAGCTTGGGGTTGAGGCCCGTGAGCAGGGTTTTCTTGGTCCAGGGGTCGGCGCGCAACGTGGCCCACAGGGCGCCGATGTGGCGCTCGTCCACTGCCTTCTTGTAGGCCGCGCTGGCGCTAACCTTCTGGCCGTCTTTCTGATACATTTCCCACCCTAGGAGGGTCGAAAGCTGGCCTACTTTTTCCTCGGTCGTCATGCGGGCCAACAGGTCTTGCACGCGGGCATCGGTGGCGGCGGTGCGGTCCTGGTACAGCGGCTTTTTCGACTGGGCGTAGGTGGCGGTGGCACCCAGCAGGCACAGCCCCAGGGCTAAATACTTCGGCATAAGGGGGAAGAGTGAGTAGCTAATCCAGATGTCAGTGCGCTACCGCACCTCATCCAAAATTGGCTTGTCAGTGGTTTTGAGTTCTTTATGCAATGCCTCGTTTTGCTGCTCTAGTAGCACTACGCTGTTCTTGCCTTTGGTCAGCCAGCAGCCGGGCAGGTATAGCGTTTGCTGCGGTCCTACCTTCCAGTAGCGCCCTAGGGGGTGGCCGTTCACAAACACGATGCCCTTGCCCCAGCCGCGCATGTCCAGAAACGTGTCGCCGATTTGCTTCACCTCGAAGGAACCGGTGTAAAGCGTGGGCTGGCCGGCCTGGCTTTTGGCCGGGTACTTCCCGAGGTCGGGCACGCGGTCGAAGGGGAGCTTCACCATCTGCCAGTCGCCCGTCACGTCGGCGCCGTTGAGCACGACCGGCGAGATGATGCCTTTCGTATTGTGCATAATGTCAGCGCCGTAGTTGATGCGGCCCATGTTCTCGACCAGCAGCTCCAAAGTGCCATTGGCAGGCAGCTGCACGTCCAGCTCGTACTTGTTCTGCTGGCGGTTTAGCTCGCCTACTGGCTTGCCATTCACGTACACCGTGGCGTAGTCGCGCAGGCCGCGTACCTGCAGCTTACCCTGCACTGCCTGAGCGAATTGCTTGCTGTACAGCACGTAGCCGTGGCCCTGCCCTAGGGCCTCAAATGTCAGCGGGGTGCTGCTAACTACGGGCTTGAAGTCGCGCTTGAAGTCGAACAAGCTCACCGCCTTGCTGAGCGTAATGGGGGGGAGGATAACTACTGGGATGGGCGCGGGCACGGCGGGCACCGGGTACTTCACGTAGCGCTGCATCAGCTCGCGGATGGCGGTGTACTTGGGCGTTACCCAGCCCGCCTCGCTGATGGGCGCGTCATAGTCGTAGCTCGTGATATCGGGCTGAATATCATGTGCCTTATCATAGTTGGCGCCCGACGTAAAGCCGAAGTTGGTGCCGCCGTGCACCATGTAAAAGTTGAAGCTGACGCCGTTTTGCAGGTAGGTTTCGACCTGCTTGGCCACCTGCTCGGTGCCCACGCGCACGAAGGGCTCGCCCCAGTGGTCGAGCCAGCCAGGGTAGTACTCGGCCACCATGTAGGGCCCTAGGTTGTTGTGGTACTGGTTTACAGCTTTTTTCAGGCGCTCCACATTGTCCTCGCCGTTGGCGGTAGGCAAGGCGCCCGGCGTGGCGCCGCCCTCGAATAGCGAGGAGGCATCGGACGTGAAAAACGGGCCCTCGAAGCCCACCTCGGCCAGTTGTTGCCGGATGGCGGCGTTGTACTGGCGGTGCTCAGCCAGCGGCACGTCGGGGCGCTGCGACACGTAGGACCCAAACTCGTTCTCGACCTGAGTCATGATAACCGGCCCGCCGTGGCTCACCTGGTAGCCTTTCACCTGCTGGGCCAGGTGGCGCAAATACACGCGGCACGAATCTAGAAACGGCTGGTTATTCGCCCGAATTACTAGGTTCTTATTCTGTTGTAGCCACCACGGGTAGCCCCCAAACTCCCACTCGGCGCAGGCGTAGGGGCCAGGACGCAGAATGACAAACAAGCCTTCCTCCTGCGCCGTTTTTAGGAACTCGGGTAGGTTATGGCTGCCGGTTTTGAAGTCCCAGGTGCCCGGCGTGGGGTGGTGGTAGTTCCAGAATACGTAGGTAGCTATTGTGTTGAGGCCCATGGCCTTCAGCATCTTCAGCCGGTGCCGCCAATACTCCTTCGGCACGCGAGCGTAGTGCATTTCGCCCGAGTGAATCTGGGTTGGCTGCCCGTCGTAGCGAAACTGCCCGTCCTTGATTTCAAACGTGTGTTTCTGCTGCGCCTGGGCCGTGAGGCCGGTGGCTAGCAGTAGGCCTAAGGCAGCGCTTTTGAAGGAGAGCGGAGACATGAAAGCAAGTCAAGTTGAAACTAGCGTGCTAATGAGCACATCATGCTAGCGCAGCCGGAGTATCTCTGCCACGCCGCCTAGGTGGCCCTAGGGAACCGTGCGGTAGAGATGCTTCGGCTGCGCTCAGCATGACGTTCTATTACTGCGCCGTATAAGCGAACGCCAGCGCTGGGTAGGCGCCTACTTGCGTAGACAGGCCGGCCGGCATCGTTAGCGTCACTTTATCACCGGTAGCGGTCCATTTCACGGTCTTGCCTGTTTGCAGTAGCGTGAGTTTGGAGCCCTTCTTGGGCACGTTGCCGGTCCAGGTTAGGGTAGTCGGGGCGGCCTGGTTCTCGGGCAGGCAGGCGATGGCGTAGCGGGTGCCCTTTTTGCCCTGCGTGAAGTAGGTGGTGCCGTCCTGGTAGCGGGGCGTCGAGCGGGTGCTGTAGATGGCGGCGCCGTTCACATCCAGCCACTTGCCGATGGCTTCGAGGCGCGTCACGGCTTGCTGGTCGAGGGTGCCATCGGGGCGGGGGCCCACCCCTAGGAGCAGGCTGCCGCCCTTAGCCACCACCTCCACCAGCGAGTGGATAATTTTGGTGGGCGACTTGTACACGTCGTTCGGTACGTAGCCCCAGTTGTTGGCTAGCGTCAGACAGCTTTCCCAGGGATTAGCTAGCTGGTGGTCAGGTACTTTCTGCTCGGGCGTTTGGTAGTTTTCGTAGGGGCCGTGCACGGTACGGTCCACCATCAGCAGGCCGGGCTGGGCCTGGCGGGCCATGGTAGCAATGCGCGGCATGTTCACATCCTGGCTGAACTCGGGGATGGGCGCGCCCCACGAGCGCACCTCGGCATTCACCGTCTCCTTGGGCCGCACCCAGCCGCCGTCGAGCCACAGGATGTCCATGCGCCCGTAGTTGTGCATCAGCTCGCTTAGCTGGTTGTAGGTGAAGTCCTGGTACTTCTTCCAGCGCCACGGATACTTCTTGATGTCGTAGTTGACGTTGCGGTTGGGCGTGGCGTACTTCGGCCACCAAAAATCCTGCGAGTGCCAGTCGGGCTTTGAGAAATAAGCCCCAATCATGAAGCCCTCCTTGCGAAACGCGTCGAACACGTACTTGGCTACGTCGGCCCTAGGGTTGCTTCCAAACGGCCCGTTGCTAATCTTGAAGTCCGTTTGCTTGGTGTCGAACATGTTGTAGCCGTCGTGGTGCTTGGTCGTAAACACCAGGTAGCGCATGCCGGCCTTCTTGGCCACGCTGGCCCACTGCTCGGGGTTGAATTTCGTCGGGTTGAACTGCTTGCTGTAGTCCCAGTAGTGCTTCTTGTAGTCCTCGTAAGCGATGGTGCTGTCGCGCTCAATCCAGTCCTCCGAGCAGATGGTCCACGACTCGATGATGCCCGGGATGGCGTACAACCCCCAGTGCAGGATGAGCCCGAATTTCTGGTCGCGCCACTTGTCCAGCTGCTGCACCACCAGCGGGTCGGTGGGCGCCTCGTACTCGCTCGACTGCTGGTGCACGCCCTGCTGCTGGGCAAGGGCGGGGAGAGCGCTGGCCGCTGCGAGCAGGGCTAGGGCAAGGGTCGCTTTCTTCATGTCTGCTAGACTGTTATGCTAAAACTGGGGCCGAGCTACTTGCTGCTCGCTACGGCTGGCGCCTGCTTGTAAAGCCCGATGGCCGCGAGGGTAGGGTTGAGGCGCGACGAGGTGAGGCGCAGCCGCACCTGCTGCGCCTGCACGGGCTCAAACTTGAGCATGCGCTTGTAGCCGACGGTGGTGCCAGTGGCGGCCGTTTTCCACTCGTCGCCGCTCTTGTACTCCAGCACGAAGCTCTCGATGCGCTGCCCTAGGGTTATATTTTCCTGCAATTGCAGCATGTCGAAGCGCTGCGGCTTGGGCAGCGCAAAGCTGAGCGTGGCCGTGGTGTCGCGCCCGGGGGTGGTCCAGTACGTGCTATACTTAGTGTCGAGCAGGGCCGCCGTTTGCGTGGTCCCTAGACCGCTCACGGTACTGCCGCTCAGCAGGTTGGTGGCGTAAGTGTCAGCCAGTGCCTTGCTAAAACCTTTTAGGTTAGCAATATCGGCCGGGGCAATCAACCCCGTTTTAGCGGGCGGAATATTGAGCAGCAGCACGCCGTTGCGGCCTACCGAGCTGGTGTAGATGTCGAAGAGCTGCGCTGGGGTTTTCACCTTGCCGTCCTCGGCGGGGTGGTAAAACCAGCCCGGCCGGATGGACACGTCGATTTCGGCCGGGTACCACACTAGGGCTGCCGCGTTCCGTATTTTGACGCGGCTGCCTAGGTCGTCCTCCATCATATTTTTGGGGGCAAAGGCCACCTCCTTCTGCGAGTTGGCCGCCACGTTAGCTTGGCGCTGGGCTTCGGTGGGCACCACGCTCCACTCGGTGGGGCGGCCGTAGCCCGACTCGGTGCCCACCCAGCGCACGTCGGGGCCCATTACGGCAATTACGGCCGTGGGCTGCAGCTTGCGGATGAGGGCGTACCAACGGGTGAAATCGTAGACCTGCTTGCGGCCGGTGGGCCCTTCGCCATTGGCTCCGTCAAACCACACCTCATCGACCCGGCCGTAGTTGGTGAGCAGCTCAGTCAACTGGTTGACGAAGTAGTTGTTGTACTTGGCCGAGTCGCCGAAAAAGGGCGAGTGACGGTCCCAGGGCGAGAGGTACACGCCAAAGCCCATGCCCTGGGCGTGGCAGGCGTTGGCCACTTCGCGCACCACGTCGCCCTTGCCGCCCTGCCAAGGGCTGTTCTTCACCGAGTGCTCGGTGTACTGGCTGGGCCACAGGCAGAAGCCGTCGTGGTGCTTGGCCGTGATAATGACTTGCTTAATGCCGCCCGCCTTGCACGTGCGCACCCACTGCCCGGCATCGAGGGCCGTGGGATTAAACAGCGCCGGGCTTTCGGTGCCATCGCCCCACTCCTTGTTGGTGAAGGTATTCATGCCGAAGTGCAGGAAGCCCGTCAGTTCCAGCTGCTGCCAGCGCAGCTGCCGCGGCGAGGGCACCACGTGGGCCGCTTTGGCAACGACGGCGGCCGGCGAACTGCCCGCCGGCAGGGCGGCGTAGCTGCCGGGCGCGTAGAGCTGGGCGGGGCTAGCTAGCGGGGCAGTCAATCCACTTACCACACCAAGTGCGCGTAGCAGCTGCGGGCACTTGGTTTTACCTAGGTAGCTAGTCAAACGTTCGGGTACGTTAGAGGGGGGCGGGTTGGCGGGGGCGGGGGCCGGCCGGTGGCAGCGGCCAACGTAAAGCTGTGGGCCGCACTGGTGGGTGCAGCGGCGGTTCGCCTAGGGCCGGTGCTGCGCACAAAGCGCTCCGGGTTGCAAGAGTGGCAGCGCGAACGAGGGGGCTGGCAGCAGCGCCCGCTGGCTTGCACGCCGCGCTGGCCGCCGCGCCTGGCGGCGGCTTTCGGCGCTAAGGTAAACTGAACCTCACTATAAACCTATTTCCCCTCGCTATTTTACGTTACCAGCTTGCCCTGTTCTGCTAATTGGCAATTGGTGGAAGCAAAGCAACTGCGCCTAGGTTGCACGCAAAAGCCCACCACGGTTGGGCCGGGTGGGCTTTTGCATACTTAACGTGAGGAAGAGCTATTTTTTGCGGCGCTGGCGTAGTTGGCGCAGACCATAAGCCACGCCGCCCGCCAGCAGTAGGCCAGCACCTCCATCGATGGGCACGGTGGTAGGGTCGGGCGCGGGGCCGGGCACAGATGGGGTACCGGTTTGGGCGGCGGCGGGTACCAGCGCCCCGGCAGTGGCAAGTACGGCAGCTGCCAGCAGCCGCCGGCAGCTCATAAGGGTAACGTTTTTCATGCGACAACTAAAATAGCGAGTGAACCTGAATAACAAGTAACTGGATGCAACGAACAGCGGGCTGTGCAGCCGGCAATATAGCCCACCGCACAGCCCGACATACGTAGGCAGGTTGTCAAAAGATTAAGTCATCCTGCGCTCCCAGGTTCTAGGCCACCAGTGCAGCTTTGAGGGCGGCTAGCACGGCATCGAGGCCAGCTTCGGGGTGGGGGCCGAGGTGGATGTGCAGGGCGCGGCGCTCATACTTCAGCAGGGTCTCGAAGTCGCCCTGGGCCTGGGCATTCTCGAAGGTACCGAAGGTGTAGGAGCGGCCGGGCAGGGGCAGGTCCTGGGGGTGGTCGGCGGTAAACTGCACAAACAGGCCAGTGTTGGGGCCGCCTTTGTGGTACTGCCCGGTGCTGTGCAGGAAGCGCGGCCCGTAGCCCGAGGTGGTAGCAATGCGCAACGCATCCTGCACCTGCTTCTTGAAAGCGGCCAGCTGCTCGCTCACTTTATCGGTTTCGTGCAGGTAGGCTTGCAGGTCGAGGTAGTCGCCCACGCGGGCCTGGCCGAAGAAGGCACGCAGCACGCCTCCCGCGTTGGGTGCGAAGCCGTTTTGGCCGGTTACGTCGGCGTAGTACTGCACGCCGGCTTGGTCGGCGGCGGGCTGGCCGGCGTCGGGGGCGTGGCCTTGCTCGGTCACGGCCTTCATCACGCGGTCGGTAGCCAGCTTGCTTTCCTGCACGTTGGGCTGGTCGAAGGGGTTGATTTGCAGTACGATGCCGGCTACGGCTACGGCAATTTCCCAGCGGTAAAACTCGCGGCCCAGGTCAACCGGCTCGTTCAGGCGGATGAGGATAACCGGGTGGCCGGCTTGCTCCAGGGCGCGCAGCTTGTCCAGGCTCTCGTTGTCGGCAAAGTCGTCGTAGCCCACATATACAAACACGCGGTCGGCGCTGTACTCGTTGGGGGCCCCTAGGGGCTCACCAGCTACTGGTAGGATGCCTTTGCCGTGCTTGCCGGTGCTTTCGGCCAGCAACTGCTCCAGCCACAGCCCGAGGCTGCTCAGCTTCTCGGGGGTGATGAGCGTGAGCTTATCGCGGCCCTGCGTAGCCAGGTAGCCAATGGCCGCGCCCAGGTGCAGGCCGGGGTTGTCGGCCACGGGGCCGTCGGCGCCGCAGTCCTTCATCATGCCAATGGCGCCATCGAGCAGCGCGCTGATGTTGATGCCGTAGCAGGCGGCCGGCACCAGCCCGAAGTAGGTGAGGGCCGAAAAGCGCCCGCCCACCTCCGGGAAGTTCAGGAAGATGTGGCGGTAGCCTTCCTGCTTGGCTTGGTCCACAAACTTAGAGCCGGGGTCGGTGATGGCTACGAAGTTCTCGCCGGCCTTTTCGCCCTTCAGCTGCTTCACCTTGTCGTAGAAGTAGTCGCCGAAGGCCAGGGGCTCGGCCGTGGTGCCCGACTTGCTGGCCACGATAAACAGGGTATGCTGCAGCGGCAAGGACTGCTCTAGCTCGGCTACGGTGCCGGGGTCGGTGGTGTCGAGGATGGAAAGGGGCAAGTCGCCCTCGCCCCAGTGGAAGCAGCTTTTAAACACGATGGGCGCCATCGTGCTGCCGCCCATGCCCATTACCACTACGTGCTGAAAGCCAGCCTGCTTTACCTCGTGCACAAACTGCGTAATCTCGGCGGTGCGCTCGCGCATCACCCGCGGCGAGTCGAGCCAACCCATGAAGCTGCGCACGCTCTGCTGGGCTTCGGCGTTCTGCGTCCACAGGGTGGCATCTTTTTGCCAAAAGCGGGTCGTGAAGTCGTGCTGGTTGAGGTCAGCAACCGTGGCATCGATGGCCGCTTGGTACTGCCCCAGGTGGTAGGCGGCGTGGAACGAGGAATTGGACTCGTAAGAAGACATGAGAGAGGGTGTTGGTTGGGGAAATTATAAAGACCTTGAATGCTAGACCCTAGACCCTAGACTTTGTTCTGAAGCCATCAGGCGGCAAGTCTAAGGTCTAGGGTCTAGCATTCAAGGTCTATCAAGTAAGCTTACTTCAAAATGGTAACGGAACCGGTTTGTACGAAAGGCTGGCCGGCCTCATCCTGCATGGTGAAGCGCCACACGTAGGCAGCGTTCACCGGGGCGTGGCCCCGAATGGTGCCATCCCAGGTTTGGGTGCGGTCGGTGCCCCGGAACACTTCCTGCCCGTTGCGGTCCACTACTACGAAAGTAAACGGCCCTAGGTAACGCCCTTTCACTTCCAGCACGTCGTTGAGGCCGTCGCCGTTGGGCGTAAACGCGTTGGGCACGGCCAGCACCGGCCGGCGCACCACGCTAGCAGTGTTCGAGAAGCTGATGCTACCCCCTGGCAGGCCCGCGCCGGTGGCTTGCACGCGGTAGCGCAGCACTTGGCGGTCGGCGGGCGGGTTGGCGTCGAGGTAGGTGAGGCCGGTGAGCACGGGCGAAGTCGCCAGCACCGTGTTGTCGGGGGCCAGCGTAAGCACTTGGTAAGTAGCGCCCTGCGCTGGGCTGCCCGGCCCCTGCAGCGCCGACCAGCTGAGGCGGGCGGTGCGGCCCTCGGGGTCGGCAGCTTCGGCCGTGAGCAGCACCGGGCAGGTGGCGGGCCCTAGGGCCGAGCGGTTGCCGCACACGTCGAGCACGGTAGCCGTGTAGCAGGGCGGGGCCGCCAGCAGCGCGGTCAGCGCCGTTGAGTCGCGCAGCAGGGCGGGGGCGGGGGCGGGCCCTAGGGTGAGGGCCGCGCCACCACCCTGGCGCGTGTAGGTGACGGTGCTGCCCGTCGGCAGCGACGCCCCGCCAGGCAGCGCGGCCGAGAGGTTCACGCGGTTTAGCAGGTCGAAGCTGGCTACTACCAGCGGCGCGGGCGGCGCCAGGGCCGATACGGTTTGCACCGCCGCTTCGGCCGAGAGGCTTTGGCTGCCGCCGGCCGTGGTGGCTTGCAGGCGGTAGGTGAAGCGGGTGCCGCAGCTCACGGCCGCGTCGGCGTAGCTGGTAGCGGTGCCGGCCAGCGTGGTTAGGGGGGTGCCGTTGCGTAGCAATAAGTAGCCGGCTACCGGGCCAGCCGGCCGCCAGTTCAGCGTGTTCACGCCGTTGGCCGAAGCGGCGCTCAGCTCTATAGTAGGTACCGCCTCCGAAAAGGCCGAGTCGAGGCCGCACACGTCGTAGCGGGCCAGGCGGTAGAGGCCCGCGTCGGCTCGGCTCTGCGAGTAGCTGGTGGGAGCAAATAGGCCTACAATGCCCCGAAAGCGGGTGGGCGTGGCCGGGTCGGCCCGCTGAATTTGGTTGGTATAGAAATCGGTGAAGCCGGTGAAGGCTAGGTCGATGGGGCCGGGCAACGCGCCTTGCACCGTGAGGCGGCTCAGCACCAGTCGGGGCGTGGCCAGCGCCGGCACGGTTTGGCTGGCTTGGTTGCTGCACAGGCTATTGTTTTGGTAGCTGCCAATTACCGTAACCTGGCTGCCGGTGGGGGCGGCCACGGTCTGGCGCAGCGCTCCCGCCCGGAAAGGCCCTAGGGGTGCTCCGCCGCCCACCTGGATAAAGTACTGGTCGTAGGGCACGGTGGGCAGCGTGGTATTGATGGTCACTTGCACATTGCCGCCGCCGCAGGGCGTGAGCGTGAAGCGCGGCGCGGGGGCGTCATACACCTCGAAGTTGCGCACGTACACGACGCCCAGGCCTGGTACATTGTTGACGAGCGGGTTGCTCAGCTCGGCAATGCTGAACGTGCCGGGCGTAGTGGGCGTGAAGGTGTTGTTGGGCAGGGCGGCCTTGGTGAAGTCGCAATTCGTGGGCGTGGCGTTGGTGCCCGGCAAGGCATTGTAGTAGAGCTTGCTGGGGTCTACCTGGCGGTTGCAGTTCAGCTCGAAGCGCACGGCTTGGCCCACGCACAGCGACTGCACTTCGAGGCCGGTGGCCGCATCGACCGCCCGAAATGGCTGCGGGCAACCCGCCGGGGCCGGGCTAATGAGGCACTGCGCCCAGGCCGCCCGGCCCAACGGACCGCTCAGCAGCCCCAGCAACAGCGCGCAACTCAGTAAAGAACGTAGCATAAGTATCAGCTTTCGCTTCCCTAACGCTGGCTGGCCGGCCAAGCGTATTGGCGCACGAATTCAACCGCGCGGTGCAGGTCGGGCGCCAGCAGGCGGTCGGAGGCCACGAAGGTAACGCGCTCGCGGAAGGCCGCCACCGCCGCCCCTAGGGCCAGGCTACGGCCAGCCGGCTGCAACTCAGCGGCCTGCGCTACGGCTAGCAGTTCCAGGCCCAGCAGTTGCTCGGCAACCTCGGCCACGCGTAGCGCCTCGGCGGCCGCAGCCACTGGGGCGTCGGCGGGGTGCGGCACGGCTAGCGCGGCCAGGCTAGCGGCCGCCTGGGGCAGGGCCAGCAGCCCGTAGCCCTCGGCTGGTGCGGGCAGGCCAGTCACCAGCGCTGCCGTACGCTGGGCCGAGGCAGCTGCCAGCGCAGCAGCGGCTTCGGCCAGCTGCACCAGTGCCGGCTGCAGCGCTGGGCTATCGGCGGGGGCTGCATCCGGGGTGCCAATTGGCAACGGCAGCGCCGATAGGGCTTCTTCGATAAGCTGGCGGCTGGCGGGCGGCACGATGGGGGAGGGTACTGGTAACTCGCCGGCCGGCGCGGACCCTAGGGCCAACAGCACGGCGGCCTGCCCTAGGGCCTCGGTGCGGGCCAGGGCCTCGGTGGCGTAGGCCAGGGTAAAGGCCTGGCCGCCCAGTAGGGCCGCGGCTTCGGCGGGTGCGCGCAACACCAGCGGCTCCCAGCCAAACAAACCCAGCACATCGGCCGCCGCCAGGCGGTAGCCTTGGTAGTTGACATCGCTCAGCCCCAGCAGCGGCAGGCACAGGTGGGCCAGCGCCGCCCGGCCATCTACCGAGCCGTGGGCGTACACCACCGGCCACACGTCGCGGCTATAAAAGTCGAGCAGGCGGCGCACGGCGGTCGGGGTGGCGCCGAGCGGAGCTAGACTCAATTCGTAGGCCTTGAGGAGCAGCAGGCGGCGCACTAGCGGCGACGGCAGTTCGGGCCCGAGGCCGGTGGCGCAGGCTAGCAACAGGCCGGAACCCGGCGCGGGCTCGGCAGCCGGGCCTGGGGGCCAGTCGGCTTCCGGGGCCAGGCGCACGGGTTCGGCGCTGTGCAGCAGCTCGGCCAGGGTGGCCAGGGTCAGGGGCGAGGTAGTGGGGAGTAAATGCATGCGAGCGGGCAAAATACGGTTAGCCGGAGGCTAGTGCCCCAGCCCCACCCACGCGGCCCCGGCGAGCTGCGCCTTGGCCGGGGGCTAGCTGCCTGAAGGTGAAGCTGGGCCCTAGGGGCTACTTGGGCGCGCAAGCCGGGTTGCCCGCTGGCTCGCTGCCGCCAGCGGTAGGGCTTAGCCGCCGCTAGCCTCGGCCGTGATAATTGGCGGGCGTTGCAACCCGCGGCGGCCAGCCCTATCTTTAGTAAAGTTGTCCTATTTCATTCCCTTTTGACCCTATGGCTGTGAACAGCGAAACCGACCAGCCGGCGCCGCACGACGAAACCCGGCACACCTTCCTCAAGCAGTCGTCGCTGCTAACGGCCCTGGCCCTGGTGCCCGCGCCGGTAGTGAGCGCCGCCGCGGCCGAGCTGGATGAGACAGTGGCCGCCGCCTTCGAGAAAGTCCCCCTGAAGCTGGAAGTGAACGGCACCAAGCACAAGCTGCAAGTGGAGCCGCGCACCACCCTGCTCGACCTGCTGCGCGAGCAGCTGCACCTCACCGGCACCAAAAAAGGCTGCGACTACGGCCAATGCGGCGCCTGCACCGTGCACGTCGATGGCCAGCGCGTGAATTCGTGTCTGAGCTTCGCGGTGATGCACGAAGGCCGCAAAATCACCACCATCGAAGGCTTGGCCGACGGCGACAAGCTGCACCCCATGCAAGAGGCCTTCGTGAAGCACGACGGCTTCCAGTGCGGCTACTGCACGCCGGGCCAGATTATGAGCGCCGTGGCGTGCGTGCGCGAAGGCCACGCCGACTCGGAGGCCGAAATCCGCGAGTATATGAGCGGTAACATCTGCCGCTGCGGCGCCTACCCCAACATCGTAGCGGCTATTCAAGAAGTTAAAGGCGGAGGGCAGAAGGTATGAACCAGTTTCAGTATGTGCGCGCTACCAAGCCGCAAGGCGCCATCGACGTGGTGGCCAAAGACCCCAACGCCAAGTTCATCGCCGGCGGCACCAACCTGGTGGACCTGATGAAGCGCGGCGTGATGACCCCGCAAAAGCTGGTGGACATCAACCGCCTGCCCTTCAACAAGATTGAGCATCAGGGCAATACGCTGCACATCGGCGCCCTGGCCCTGAACTCCACCGTGGCCGACGACCCGCAGGTGCAGGCCGCTCAGCCCCTACTGGCCAAGGCCCTGAATGCCGGCGCCTCGGCCCAGCTGCGCAACATGGCCACCGTGGGCGGCAATATGCTGCAGCGCACCCGGTGCAGCTACTTCTACGACACCACCATGCCCTGCAACAAGCGCGAGCCCGGCACCGGCTGCGGCGCCCTGGAAGGCATCAACCGCATGCACGCCATCTTCGGCTTCTCGGATAAGTGCATCGCGGTGCATCCCTCCGACATGAGCGTGGCCCTAGTAGCCCTCGACGCTACTGTGCTGGTGAGCGGGCCGCAGGGCGACCGCCGCATCCCGATGGCCGAGCTGCACCGCCTGCCCGGCGACACCCCCGAGAAGGACACAAACCTGGCCCCCGGCGAGCTGATAACGGCCGTGGGGCTGCCCGACGCGCCCTTTACTAAGCACGTGAGCTACTACAAGGTGCGCGAGCGGGCCAGCTACGCCTTCGCCCTGGTGAGCGCCGCTGCTGCCCTCGACCTCGACGGCACCACCATCAAGAGCGCCCGCCTGGCCCTAGGCGGCGTGGCCCACAAGCCCTGGCGCGTGCAAGCCGCCGAGCAAGCCTTAGTTGGCCAGCCGGCTACTGAGGCGTCGTTCCGCCGGGCGGCCGAGGTGGCCATGCAGGGCGCCAAGGCCTTCAAATACAACGCCTATAAGTTGCGGCTGGCGCCCAACACCATCGTGCAGGCCCTGCGCACGGCCGCGGCGGCCTAGGGCCCCGGGCGCTCCATAATCGTCATAATCGTCCGTCATGCAGAGCGCAGCGAAGCATCTTGCTTGCGCCGTGAGGTACCCCCTAGGCGAAGCGAGCGAGATGCTTCGCTGCGCTCTGCATGACGACTTAAGTTATATAAGTAGCGCAGCTATACCATGAAAGAGCAACCGCAAACCAAGCACATCGGCGCCCCCATGAACCGGGTGGACGGCCACCTGAAGGTGACCGGCGCGGCCAAGTACTCGGCCGAGTACGAGTTGCCGGGCCTCGTGTACGGGGTGCTGGTGGGCAGCACCATCACCAAGGGCCGCCTCACCAGCCTCGACACCAAGGCCGCCGAGCGCGCGCCGGGGGTGCTGGCCGTTATCAGCCACTTCAACTCACCCAAGGTGCCGGGCTACGACACGGTGGGCAAGGACCCCTCGCAGCCGGCGACGGTGGGCGGGCCCATCAAGATTTTCAACGACGACAAGATTCGCTTCAACGACCAGCCCATCGCCATGGTGGTGGCCGATACGCTGGAGCGGGCCCGCTACGCCGCCCGGCTGGTGAAAGCGCAGTACGCTAAGGAAGCCCACCAAACTGAGGTGCTGGCCGCGACAGCGTTTCTGCCCACCTCGGCCCAGAAGAACCCGAAGTCGCCGATGGCCGACTACCAGCGCGGCCAAGCCGATGCCTACAAAGCGGCGGCGCTGAAGGTGGAAGCCGAGTACGTAATTCCGACCGAGATGCACCACCCGATGGAGCTGCAGGCCATTACGGCGCACTGGGAGGCGCCCGACCGCCTTACGGTGTACGACAAGACGCAGGGTACTCTGGCCAGCCGCCGCGACTTTGCCCGCGAGTGGAACATCCCCGAGGCCAACGTGAAGGTGATTGCCACCTTCGTGGGCGGCGCTTTCGGCAACGCTCTGCATAGCTGGCCGCACGAGTCGGCCGCTATCATCGCCGCCAAGGTAGTGAACCGCCCGGTGAAGCTGATGCTGACCCGCGAGCAGATGTTTACGATGGTGGGCTACCGGCCCTACACCTGGCAGAAAGTCGGGATGAGCGCCACGCCCGACGGTAAAATCACAGCCATCACCCACGAAAGCGTGGGGCAAACGTCTACCTACGAAGAGTTTACCGAATCGACGCTGGCCCAGACGCGCATGATGTACCAGTCGCCCAACCTGACTACGCGCTACCGCCTGGCAGCCGTGGACGTGGGCTCGCCCATCTGGATGCGCGGCCCCGGCGAGGTCACCGGCGCATTTGCCCTGGAGTCGGCGATGGACGAAATGGCCTACGTACTCGGCATCGACCCGCTGGAGTTTCGCCTGCGCAACTACACCGACCAAGACCCCGAGAAAAACCGCCCCTGGAGCACCAAGTTCCTGAAGGAGTGCTACCAGCTGGGCGCCGACCGCATCGGCTGGAAGCAGCGCCAGCTGAAGCCCGGCAGCCTGCGCGACGGCGAGTGGCTGGTGGGCTACGGCATGGGCGTGGGCACCTTCGGGGCGCACCGGGGCGGCGCGCACGCCAGCGCCCAACTGTTGCCCGGCGGCACGGTGCTGCTGCAATGCGCTACCACCGACATCGGCCCTGGCACTGGCACGGCCATGACCCAGATTGCCGCCGATGCCCTAGGGCTGCCGGCCGATAAAATCCGCTTTGAGCTGGGCCGCTCCGACTACCCGCAGGCTGGCACCCAGGGTGGCTCGTCCACGGTAAACAGCGTGGGCCCGGCCGTGCAGGAGGCTTGCCAGCTGCTCAAGGACAAGCTGCGCCAGCTAGCTGCCGGTAGCAACGCCGCCTTCGCCTCGGCCCGCAAGGAGGACGTGGCCCTAGGGGATAACCATTTGTCGCTGAATGGTAACGCTAGCGCCCGCATCAGCTACGCCGACTTGCTGAAGCAGCCCGGCGCGGCGCAGGCCGTGGTGGCTGAGGCCAAGCCCGGTAATGAGGGCCAGCAGTATTCCATGTACTCGTTCTCGGTGCATTTTGCCGAGGTGGGCGTGCACGAGCTGACCGGCGAAGTGCGCGTGCGCAAGCTGGTGTCGTGCGCCGACGCAGGCACCATTATCAACATGAAAACCGCTGCCAACCAGATGAAGGGTGGCGCCGTGGGCGGCATCGGCATGGCCCTAACCGAGCACGCCCGCATCGACGACCGCTTCGGCCGCTACGTCACGAAGGACCTGGCCGACTACCACGTGCCCGTGCACGCCGACGCCCCCGCCGTGGAGGTGCTCTTCGTGAACCAGCCCGACCCGCACGTGAATGCCCTAGGCACCAAAGGCATCGGCGAGATTGCCACCATCGGCGTAGCCCCCGCCATCGCCAACGCCGTGTTCAACGCCACCGGTAAGCGCGTGCGTGAGCTACCCATCACGCCCGATAAGCTGGTGTAAGTTGGCCAATTAACTCAGTAAGAACGTCATGCTGAGCGTAGCCGAAGCATCTCGCTCGCGCCGTTTGAGTTAAGACTCAACGATGTGGGCGAGATGCTTCGGCTGCGCTCAGCATGACGTTCTTCTTTGTGGAGGGCCTGCTTGCTACCCAATAAGCCCCTAGGCCCCTGGCTCGGCGCCTAGCCCGTGCTGCGCTCGCCAAGTAGCAAACTCCGTGGCAACCAAGCGCTCACCCGTAATGCCGTTGCTGGCTGCTGAGGCTAAGAACACAATGGGTTCGGCCATCACTCCGGGGCTCAATAGCTGAAACTTGCCCGAAATTTCAGTTTTGGCTTCAACTGGAATCATGCCGGTGTCGGTGGCGCCGCCGGGCAGCAGCATGTTCACGTCGATGCGCGCCTCGCGTAGGTCCTCGGCCATGATGAGCGAGAGCGATTCGGCCCCCGCTCGCGACGGCCCATACGGCACGAAGCCGCGGCGGCGCATGGTTTCGTGGTTCATCGAGATATTCACGATTTTGCCCCGGCCTTGCGCCAAGAATAGCGGCACAAACGCCTTGGCTACCAAGAAATAGCCAGTCAGGTTGGTGTCGATAAGGTCGCGAAAGCCGGCCGCACTCACCTCATAAAAAGGCTGCGGTCGCGTCAGGAACTCGGGGTTGACGGTACGCATGCCGATGCCCGCGTTGTTTACTAGCACATCGAGCCCGCCCCAATGCGTGCGCACCCACTGCACCGCCGCGGCAATGGAAGCCTCATCGCGCACGTCGAGGGGTAGCGTCTGCACGGGCAGGTGCTCGGCTCGAAGGGTTGCCTGTGCCTCGGCCAGCCTGGCGGCATCGCGGGCGGTAATAACTACCTCGGCGCCCGCCTGCGCCAGTGCCCGGGCCATGGCTAGTCCCAGGCCGCTGGAGGCGCCCGTCAGGAAGGCTCTTATGCCAGCTAATAGGAGAGGAGAGTCGGGCATAGAGAACAGCAAAAAGCGGTTAGACGAAAGTGGGCGACCCCAAGGTGCCGCTCACTTTCTCTAACCGCGTTAACTCAAAAATGTCAGCCTATACCGTCAGTGCGGCTACCACCTCGTTCAGCGACAGCGTCTTTTCCTCTCCCGATTGCAGGATTTTCACCTTTGCCACGCCCTGCGCCAGCTCATCGGGTCCTAGGATGATGACCAGCGGAATGCCCTTGGCGTCGGCATACTTAAATTGCTTTTGCAGCTTGCTGGCGTCGGGATACAGCTCGGCTGGGATGCTGGCGGCGCGCAACTCCGCTAGCAGCGGCAGGGCTACTTGGCGGCTAGCGTCGTCGAAGTTGGTGAGCAGCACGCGGGTCGGCGTTTCGCCGGTGCCGGTGAACAGGTCGAGCGTTTCGAGGCAGTCGTAGAGACGGTCCACCCCAAACGAGAAGCCCACGCCGCTCACGCCGGGCAGGCCGAAGCTGCCGGTGAGGTTATCGTAGCGGCCGCCGCCGCTCACGCTGCCCATGCCCGGCACGTTGTTGATTTTCACCTCGAAGATGCAGCCGGTGTAGTAGCTCAGTCCCCGCGCCAGGGTGGGGTCAAATTCCAGCCGGTCGAACTGCCGGAAGCCGCTGGCCACCAGTAGCTCGCGCACTTCGGCCAGCTCGCGCAGGCCGCGGTAGTGCGCCGAGTGCTCGTCGTCGCTGTCGGCGGTGGGGCGCTGGCCGTCGGGCTCCACGCCGGCCGTTACGAAGCCGGCCAGCAGGCGGTCTAATTTCTCCTCGAAGCTGCCTTCTACGCTCAGCAACTCAAATAGCGTGTCGATGGTGGGGGCGGTGAAGCCCTTGGCTAGCAGCTCGTTGCTTACGCCCTCGCGGCCAATCTTGTCGAGCTTGTCGATGGCCACGAACAAGTCGGTTTCCTTACCCTCGCCCCCTAGGGCCTGGTAGATGTTGCGCAGTACGCCGCGGTGGTTGATTTTGATGGTGAAGTCATCCAGGCCCAAGCCGTTGAGTACCTGGCTCATCATGAGCACGATTTCGGCCTCGCAGAGCAGCGAGTCGGTGCCCACCACGTCGGCGTCGCACTGGTAAAACTCGCGGTAGCGGCCGCGCTGGGGGCGGTCGGCGCGCCACACGGGCTGCATCTGGTAGCGGCGGAAGGGGAAGGTGAGCGTGCCGCGGTTCATGGCC